>Ga0265297_10001003_pt1 | contig 71599 bp, 77 predicted proteins | sample Munlanlwell13791_FD_192502 | JGI IMG/M metagenome (GOLD analysis project Ga0265297, IMG submission 192502) | Leachate microbial communities from a municipal landfill in Southern Ontario, Canada - Leachate well 137-91 | ecosystem: Engineered > Solid waste > Landfill > Unclassified | place...
TTCTAATATTGGATTTACTGTTATTTTTTCTCCTAAATTAGCAAAAATACTGTAAGCCTGAGCTATTTCCAATATTTTTACTTCACCTGCTCCCAAAGCCAATGATAGTCCAAATCTTGATCGGTCATTCCAAGTTGTAATCCCCATTTTTTCGGCCAGATCAATCATATTTTCTACTCCATCCTCATTCAACAATTTAACTGATGGAATATTTAATGATGACGCTAATGCCGTTTTCAAAGTTACTGTTCCCAAGTATTTTCCCGTATAGTTTTGGGGCATATACGGCTTTTGGCCGGGTATTTGATAGACTACCGGACTATCTTCGATGGTATCCCATAAATTTTTACCCTGTTGTAAAGCCAACAAATAATTAATTGGTTTTATTGATGATCCCGGTTGTCTCAGAGCTTGAGTAACCACATCATATTTTCCGTCTATATCTTTGGCAAAATAATCCTTTGAACCCACCATTGCCAAAATATCACCGGTTTTTACATTTAAAATAATACTTGCCCCATTACTGATTCTCAAGCGACTTGCTTTATCTACTTCTTCTTTGACAATTTTTTCCGCCTCTTTTTGGATTTCCAAATCCAGACTGGTTTTTACTTTTAAGCCTCGTCTTCCCACATCTGCAAATCCTAATTTTTCTAGATATGTTTTAATATAAAACACAAAATGAGGTGCCAAAATATTTCTTTTTTCTTCCTGAATTTTAATCTGAATTTTTTTTGTTTCTTCAGCCTTTTGAAAATCTAAAAACCCGGTATTCACCATTTCGTCTAAAACGTGCTCCTGTCTGATTTTAGCCAATCTAAATCCACCTTGACTAAAAGGGGAATATGAACTTGGAGCTGCTGGAAGGCCGGCCAAAAATGCTGCCTCTGCCATATTCAAATCACTTACTTTTTTTCCAAAATACCGATAGCTTGCTTCAGCCACTCCGTAAACATCTCCTCCATAAGGCACTTGGTTAAAGTATCTTTCTAAAATTTCATTTTTGCTTAGCTTATATTCAATTACAATTGTCAAAATTGCCTCCTTAATTTTTCTTTGGACACTTTTTTGACCCGACAAAAAAACATTCTTAACCAGCTGTTGAGTAATCGTCGATCCTCCTCTTAGTTTTTCTCCTCCGTCTTTTTTAAAATTATAAATTACTGCTTTAACAATTCCTCTTAGGCTAAAACCATGATGTTTGTAAAAATCTTTATCTTCAATCGCTAGAGTGGCCGAAATTAAATCTTTGGGTAGTTGGCCAAAACTTGCCCAACTTCGATCTTCATCTTCATAAAACTGATAGAGCAGTTTTTCATTTCGGTCATAAATTTTTGTTGATAATTTTGGAGGGTTATATATTTCATTTACATTGGGTAAATCTATTATTACCCTTTGATATATCCACAACAAAGTTCCGGTTATTAAGATGGTTAACAATAATAAAGATGGATATTTCCAACCAACAGCATACCGTTTGCTATTAGTTATTTTTTCTTTCTTTCTTTTTATTTCATTTATTTTTCGAGTTCCGAAAAGTGATTTTAGATCTGATGATGTCTTTTTTTTAGTTTTTAATGTAGTTGTTTTAATTTTTATCTTTGAAAGAAACAATTTTATTTTAGAGATTTTTAATTCAATATTAAATTTAATAAATTTGAGTTTTAGAAACTTAATTTTGGGGATTCGAACCTTAAACAGTAATTTAACTAATCTCAAAACAGGTCTACCGATTGCAATTAATAAACTAATTATTTTTCTCATCTTTAGGACAATCTAAACAAATCCACTTGCCAGTTATATCTTGAACACTAGATCTATTTTGCCATTCTGCATTAGGATTATCTTCGCCCTCTTTGATCATCTTATTAGTTGTTTTATCAATCAATATATTGTTTTGAAGTGGAGCACGAGTTGTGGGTACAAATTCTTTTTTAAATAATTCATTGTGTGATTCACAACCTCCCTCCGGAGGTAACATCCCAGATAAATTACAAATATTCATTGTTAAAACTCCACTTGGTTTCGTAAAAGTTTTCACCGGTCTATTTTCCAAAATTTTAGTCATAATCCGGTTCCAAATTGGAGCTGCTCCTGTTGTTCCGGAAACCAATCCACCCATCTTAGTGTTGTTGTTATTTCCTACCCAAACTGCAACCACAAATTCCGGAGTGTAACCAATTGTCCAGTTGTCTCTCATGTCATTGGTTGTCCCAGTTTTTACCGCTACCTCCGAATGCTTTTTTATATTCAACATTGAACCTCGACCAAAAACCATTCCTCTGGCTCCATCATCGGATAAAATATTGGCAATAATATACGATGTTTCAGGTGATAAAACTCTATCCCCCGGAATATAACTATATTCTTCCAATACTTTTCCTTTTTTATCGGTGACCTTCAAAATCGAAACTAAATCTTGTTTAATTCCCATGTTAGAAAAAACTCCAAAGGCCGTAACCATATCAGTCATGTAAACTTCGCCACCACCCAATGTCAAAGATAATCCATAATCGCTGGAATTTTTGAAGGTACTAATTCCCATCGCCGAAGCGGATGCTACAAAAGTTTGAACCGTATTTAACGCCAACATTTTAACAGCTGGAATATTCAGTGAATTACCCAGTGAGTTTCTCAAACTTTGTATTCCATGATAACTTCCACCATAATTTGTAGGACAGTACTGTCTTTGATTTTCAACTTTAAAACAAGTCGGATCATCGTCAAAAATTGATGCCGCAGTTGCTTTTCCTGTTTCAATACCTACAGCATAATTTAACGGTTTTATAGATGAACCTGGTTGTCTTAGAGCTGTCGTTACGTTGTATTTACCGTCAATTTCAGTATCAAAATAATCTCTTGAACCCACCATTGCCAAAATTTGTCCACTTTTACTTTCAGTAATTAGGGAAGCTCCATTGCTAACTTTTTGTTTTTTTAGTTTTTCAATTTCTGTTGCTATTTGTTCTTGAGCAAAATTCTGAATGTCAGTATCCAGTGTTGTCCATACTTTTAATCCGCCCTCAGTTACCATCTGTGTTCCATATTTTTCCACCAGTTGTTCCTTAACATAAAATACAAAATGAGGAGCACTAATACTATTTTTATTAAGGTTATAACTTAACACTTCATTTTTGGCTGCTTCATATTCCTCCATACTAATATATTTCAATTCTTCCATTCTCTTTAACACCATCTCTTGTCTATTTTTTGCCGCATCCGGATGAGCAAAAGGGGAGTATCTGGTTGGTGATCCAGGTAATCCGGCAATTAGCGCTGCTTCTGCCAAGCTTAAATTTTTTACATCTTTATTAAAGATTCCCTTCGCTGCCGATTCTACTCCCCACATAGTTCCACCATAAGGTGTTTGATTAAAGTACATTTCCAAAATTTGATTTTTGTTATACAGCGCTTCGGTGGCAACAGTTAACACCGCCTCTTTTATTTTTCTTTCCCATGTTCTTTCCGGAGTTAATAGTGCATTTTTTACCAATTGTTGGGTTAAAGTTGAACCACCTTGGAGTCTGCCCTGAAAGATGGTTCTAAATAGACCTCTGACTATTCCTCTTAAATCAAACCCAGAATGGTTGTAAAAATTATTATCTTCAATTGCCAAAGTAGCCTTAATCACTTTTTCGGGAACGTTTGATAGAGAGACACTGGTTCTATTTTTGTCCGTATATATTTCATAAAGAAGTTTTCCATTTCGATCAAATATCTGTGAAGATTCGGGGTATTCACCAGAACTCAATTTTTTTGGATTTGGCATGTCCTTAAACAGGTTATAACCCAAAAAACCCAAGAGAACTATTCCGCCAATCAGTGCTATCTTTTTCCACTTACTCTTTTTGAGTCGCTTCTTCTTTTCTTTGTTCTTCTTTAAAGTCATCTATATTTTGTTGTAATAAGTTATATTTTTGTTTATCGCCGATAATTTGTTGGCCTATTTCTCTAATAATTCCACTATAAGCCATTGTTGTGTCCCAAACTTGGACAGTTAATTGTTTTTGGGCAATGGGTTGTAGTGTTATGTTGTTTATCAACCCGTTGGCATATTTTAGTTTATTTATTGCCTCAGCGCCAGTTTTTAGTGCTAAATCATGTTTTCCCCGTTTTGCTAGAGCTAAGGCTTCGGCAATTCTTTTATCAGCCAGAATCAATAGTATCTTCGCTTTTTTCTCATCACTCGGGCTGAACTTTAACCACAACCAATCCCGGCTTTCTTTTATTCCGTAAAAAATATTATTTGGCAGCATATTTGTTTGAGGTAGTTTGTAAATAATTTTGTCTTGGACAATTACTGGAACTACCCTCAATCTACCTTCGTTTTCATCTCTAACCATTACTTCTAGTGTCGCTCTGGATACCGAAACCATCAAAATGCCGGTTGCAGTCAAAACCGTTACTAAAATTAAGATTATTTTTTTTATATTCGTATCAACCATTGTACCTTAATTGTTTTTATGAAAAAAAGCTTGCCCGCTTCGAATATTCTTTAAATCGTTCCCAGTTTTGCTCCACATATAGGCATATTGTCCCCAAAATAAAATATTATTAACGATTTTTTTCACAAAATTATTTTTTTTATTTTTTCTTCTATTTACCTCCTTATCCACTTCTCTACTTATTTTTATTCTTTCTTTATATCCAGTTGCCAAAAATTTTTTTACCCATTGGTTTTTTCCAAGAAATTTCACATAACTCCCATCTTTATCCCAAATTACTTTCATCATAATTAAATCGGTGGCATTTTTTAAGTTTTGTTTACTTCGAGGAATCTCTAAGTTTGCCGTATCTAACCATAGATTAAAACAATATTCGTCACTCTTTTCCTTTTCTCCAAACTTTCGATGAGGTATACCGTGACACCATACGTAAAACCTCAAGTAGAGTCTCCACCACCATAATTCGGCTTCATCAGTAATTATTAACAAATCAATATCTTCATTTTTTTTAGCCGCTTCAGCTGCCACCGTGCCAGTTATTCCCACCATCTTTATTCCTTTCATTTTTGACAAATGTTTGACAACCAAATCAGTCGCTAAAAGAACTTTTTGTTGCCACACCTTATTTGATACTCCAATCTTTTTTTGTCCTAAAAAGTCACTGTACCGATATTTTTTGGGGCTTATTAGTCTTAAAAACAGTTGATCATTATTTAAAATTTGCCCATATTTACCTGCATATTTTTTTGTCAACTTTATTGCTTTTTGAAGTCCGTCCATTAACGTATTTTACCCTCTTCTTGCTATAATACCTAAGTTTCAAATGAATAAAAATACCAAGAGATACCGTTTTTATGAGATGATTCCCGGTATTTTTGCCTGGTTTGTAATTATCTTCCCCATCTGGGGATCTATTTTGGTTCCAAAATTGGTTGCTTACTTTGTTTTAGCCTTTTTAGTTTATTGGTTATATCAATCATTCAAATCGGCAATCTTAGCCATAATTGGTTATTTTAAAATCCAAAATTCTAAAAATACTAATTGGTTAGAGAAATTCAATGACGATTTTAGGGCTTCTTGGCTTCATTATCGTGATATCAACCATGTCATTATTATTTCTTCCTATAAAGAACCAACCGATGTTATCGAAATGGCTTTTACTAGTTTAGCTTCTCAGGTTGACATTGATCTAAAAAAAATTCATGTTATTTTGGCTCAGGAAGCCCGAGCGGGTGAAATCAACAATCAGGGGACTATCAACTATTTTCAAAAAAAATATTCACAGATTTTTGGTTCTCTAATTTTTACCGAACATCCCAGTAATCTTCCTGGTGAAATTGCCGGTAAGCATACCAACGAAGCCTGGGCAGCCAGACATTTTAAAAAATATTTTATTGATAAAAAGAAATATAAAATAGAAAATTTGACCCTGACATCCTGTGATGTCGATACTATTTTTAATCCAAAGTATTTTTCGGCTCTGACCTACAATTTTGCAGCTTCCCCCGATAGATATTTCAAATTTTGGCAATCACCAATTTTTTGGCATCATAATATCAATAGTGTTCCGGCTCCAATCAGAATTATTGGTGTTATGGGTAATGCTATTCATATTGCTAATATTCAAGAACCGGACGGTTTATTTTTTAATTATTCCTGTTATTCATCATCCTTTAAGCTAATCGACTCTGCTGGTTATTGGGATCCAGATATGATTCCGGAAGATTGGCATATTTTTTTGCAAACTTTTTTTGTCACTGGAGGCAAAACTTCGGTTTCTCCAATATTTTTACCGACAATTGTTGATGCACCAGATGGAAAAAATTATTTTGCAGCCTTAAAAAATCGATATAATCAATGCGTCCGTCATGCTTGGGGTGCCATCGATATCCCTTATGCAATTGAACAATCACGTCTTCATCCGGAAATCCCTCGGCTTACTCGTGTCCTTCGGGTCTATAAATTAATTCAAACTCATTTTATCTGGTCGAGCAATTGGTTCATTTTAACCCTTGGTACTTCACTTCCGGTTGCCTTGAATCCTCATTTTTTTAATACCACTTTCGGTTATAATTTACCGCGTATTTCCAATATAATTTTGACAATTTGTCTTCTTCCCATGACGGTGCTTATTGTTCTTGACTGGAAACTTCGTCCTCCATATCAGAAAGGTTTTTGGAATTTTATTAAAAACATTATTCAGTGGCCTCTCATGCCCTTGGCTACTTTGGCTATGTCAGTTTTACCCGGACTTCACTCTCATACCAGACTATTATTTGGTAAACGTCTCGAATATAAAACCACCGAAAAGGGTTCTGGTGTAAAATAAAAATAATATGTTATACACCATATTGTTTTTGTTCCTCCGTCTTCCCTCATTATTTGAGCCCTACTGGTACGGAGACGAGGGCATCTATCTAACTTTAGGCCAGGGGATACGTCGCGGACTTTTGCTATTTCAACAGATTCATGACAACAAACCTCCTACCCTTTATTATCTAGCTGCTTTTTCTCGAACTGTTTTTGGATTCCGTTTTTTGCTTTTTCTCCTTATGATTCCGACAATATATTTTTTCAATCGTTTAGCCAAAAAATTTCTTAGCGTTCGTCAAGCCAAATTTTCTACTCTGGTTTTTTTAATTCTCACGTCAATTCCTTTTATTGAGGGGAATATAGCTAATGCTGAAGTTTTTATGTTACTACCAACAATTTTGGCAGTTTTAATTTTTCTAAATTCCGATAAAAAATATTCCTTAGTTACTGCCGGTCTCCTATTAGGTCTTGCCTTTACCATTAAAGTTCCGGTTGCTATTGAATTCATCTTCCTTTGTTTGTGGATATTTATCTTTAGTAAGAATAAATTTAAAAAACTTTTAATTTTTATTTCTGCTTTTTTTGTACCCATTCTGATGTATCTTGCTTATTTTGCCATCCGCGGAGCTCTTCAACCCTTTTTGTTTGCCGCTTTGCTTCAGAATTTCGGTTATTTATCTTCCTGGTCTACCGGTTCTCATCAATCGTCTGTCGCTTCGGGAGGGTTATTTGGACGGGGAATTGTTTTATTAATTTGTTGGGTATTATCCTATTTTCTCTATCAAAGAAAAAAAATATCCAAGAATTTATTATTTCTTTCGGTTTGGTTTTTTGCCGCTCTTTTTGGTGCTCTGCTCTCGGGTCGTCCCTATCCTCATTATCTGATAGAAATTTTACCTCCTCTCTGTCTCATTATTTTTTATTTTTATAAAGCCAGATATTGGGTGGCTTTTATGACGGCCTTCTTGGTTTATAACCTTTTTCAGTATAAGTTTTATTTTTATCCGGTGTTTTCATATTATGGAAATTTTTATTCCTATGCCATTGGTCTTAAAAAGGTCGATAAATATCGGCAGTATTTTGGAGAACAAACAACTCAGATTTATCAAATTGCGGACAAAGTAAAGTCACTAACCACTCCAGCCAATCGTATATATGTTTGGGGTGACCAGTCTACACTATATCCTTTGAGCGATCGTTTACCTTCCACTAAATATATCGTTTCTTATCACGTGGTTGACTTTAATGCCTATGATTTAACTATGTCCCAACTAAAAGTTGTGACTCCTAAAATTATTGTTTATTATCCACAAAATGATCGTCCTTTTCCAGCTTTGGATACCTTCATTTCCGATTATTATTCTTTGATTGATCAGGTGGGCTCAGCTTATATCTTTCAATTACGTCAGTAACAATTTATGAATGTTGTTTCTTCATTTTTTGGAAATTTGGGGAAATTCTGGCAAAAAACTCTCAACTCCCGTTTACTGAGGCTTTGTGTTGTTCTGTTAATTGCCCAAATTGTTTTAATCATCTGGTTTTATAATCAACTTCCTCCGGAGATACCACTATATTTTTCTCGTCCTTGGGGAGAATCTTGGTTGGCCCCATCTTCTATGATTTTTATATTACCTCTGCTTTCATTAATAGTTTTATTAACCAATTATTTTTTAGCTATTTTTTATCATCAAAGAAAATTATTACTTGCTCAACTACTGGTAATCTTTGCCTTTATTATTTCACTTTTCTCCACCGTCTCCGTCTTAAAAATTATTAGTCTGGTTATCTAATGTCCCCTCAATTATTACTTGTTTTACCATGTTCAGTTTTTATATCGTATTTCGTCACTCCACTTATTGTCCGTTTTTTTAAATTTCATAATTGGGTCGAGGACCCAATTCATAAGCAAAATAAAAGTGGCAATGCCACCGCGAAAGCCATTGTTCCCCGAGGCGGTGGTTTATCTATTTTTATAAGTGTTTTTCTCACTTCATTGATATTTTTGCCCCTCGACAAACATTTATTAGGAATACTTTTAGCGTCACTATTTGCCTTGGTTATTGGTTTGTTAGATGATGTTAAAGATATCAGTCCAACCTTTAGACTTCTTACCAATGTCATGACGGCTCTTATTGTAGTCGCTTCCGGAATTGGTATTGCTTATCTCTCAAATCCTTTTGGTGGAGTTATCAATTTATCTCAACCCCAAATTCATTTTTCTTTTCTAGGAAACCATTCTATTTGGGTCTTGGCGGATATTCTGGCTGTTTTTTGGATAGTTTGGTGTATGAATTTTGTCGGTTGGGCTTCCGGAGTTGAAGGTCAATTACCCGGTTTTGTTTCCATTTCGGCTATTTTTATCGGTATTTTAGCTTTAAAATATTCCGGCGATACCACTCAATGGCCGGTAATTGTTTTAGCCTTTGCTGTTGCGGGCGCTTATTTGGGCTTTTTACCCTGGAATTTTTACCCACAAAAAATAATGCCCGGTTATAGTGGTAAAAGTTTAGCCGGTCTTCTTTTAGCTATACTATCAATTCTTTCTGGGGCAAAGTTAGCCACCCTAATCTTTCTTTTAGGTATTCCCATGCTCGATGCCATATTTGTTTTACTTTTTCGTCTCTATCATCATAAATCTCCTTTTAAATCAGATAATAATCATTTACACCATCAACTTTTAAAATTGGGATGGGGACGTCGTCGCATTTCTGTTTTTTATTGGTCTTTGAGTCTGATGTTGGGGATAATTTCGTTATTTCTAAATAGTCAGCAAAAATTTTACGTTTTTATTGGATTAGCCATAGTCTTTTTTGGTGTCACCCTGAAATTTTTTCGGCGTATTTAGTTGACACCCAGCCATTTTTACCGCCAAATTTTATTTGATACCAACCGTTATTTTCACTAATTAATTCATATACATCACCAGGTTTAGCCTTACCTATTTCTATTCCGTTGTTGTTGGCTGCATCACGAATTCTAAGCCATCCGGTTTCAGTTTCTTTTATCCGTATTTTAGGTCCTAAAATACTCGTAGGTATCGGAGTAATTGTCACACCAGTGTCCGCTCGGACTTCTTTTTCTAGCTTTGCATCAACAATTAGTTGGTAACCTTTAACCACTTTAATAATCAAATTAATAGTCTTATACCCCGGATAATTAATTGACAATTTCTTATCACCATCCTCCACACTTTCAATTTTTGATGGACTGTTATTTCTTGCCTCTCCATCAAGATAAATCATTGCCCCATCAGGGTTTGAATTGACCAAGATACTACCATTTCCTCCAGTTTTTTCCATCGACAATATGTAACCCGTGTTTCGATTGTCATCAAAGTTCCAATTGATCACCGAAGTAACATTGTTTTCAAGTTTTATTTTTCTTTCCCAAAAATTACCCTTGTTATCATCAAGCTTCAGATAAATATCACCTGGTTTAAGGGTATTATTTTTATAGGGAGTTGTTCCACTTTCTTTACCGTTAATGTATACTTTGGCAATGGGTTTAGATGTAATTTCCACACCTGATTTATCAATTCCACAACCTCCAAAAAGTAGACTACAGAAAAACGCTGTCATGATAAAACTGATATTTTTTTTCTTTATAATCATTTCCTTTCCCCTATTATATTTTATTTTCTCCCCAAAAGCCTTTTTATCTCCCTTCGTCTCGATGGAACCTACAAGCGAAGTCGGATTGATACCAACCACCATTCCCACTCCCACATCAATTCCCACCGTCTCTCTGGGATTAGTTGGTGACCTGGGTTTAGGTCGTTTTATTACTTCAACGTCAAGAAAAAAAGGTGATTTTTCTTGGTCTTTTCAAAAAATATCTCCCTGGTTAATTTCTCATGACTTTAATATTGCCAATCTGGAGAGTCCTATTATTGAAGACTGTCCTGAAGGAAAAACTGGCACCTTTACTTTTTGTGGTGACACTCAATTTTTACCTTATTTAAAATCCAATAAACTAGTTTTAAATTTAGCTAACAATCATATTTTAAATTATGGTGTCGACGGTTTAACCCAAACCAGAAATTATTTATCTCAAAACAACATTATATTTTTTCCTGATTTTGCTACAAAAACAATCAATGGAATTACTTTTGGATTTTTAGGTTACGACTTTATTACTTATCCAAAACTTCCCCAAGAAACATTAATAAGCGATATCAATAAGTATGATTCTACCGTCGACTGGTTGGTTGTTTCCATTCACTGGGGAAACGAATATCTGCCTGCCGCCGAAACCTGGCGAGTAAATTTAGCCCACCAGTTAGTAGATGCCGGTGCTGATATTATTCACGGTCATCATCCCCATGTTTGGCAATCATACGAAGTTTATCAGGACAAACCCATTTTCTATTCTTTTGGTAATTTTATTTTTGATCAATCCTGGTCCTATGAAACTTCCCATTCTCAAATAGGGGAGCTGACCCTTTCCAAAACCAAAATGGAAAATTTAAAACTGTATCCTATCGAAATCAAGTTCAACACTCAACCGGGGCTTATGGAACCCTAAAGACACTTTGGCTGGTATTGGCCCTTACTATTCAATTCTAAAATTCCGCTCCAAGTAAAAAATTTATCAGTCAATGGTCGAATTCGAAGACTTTGGCACAATAATTGCTGTTTCATTTGTGCTTGACTGTTTACCACTAAAAATGCCGTTAAAGTAACCAAGATCACTACTATTCCTGACCAAATATAAATATCTTTTTTATCCATTTTTTATTGCTTTAATTGCTAAAAACAGAGGGAATTCTGCCCTCGCCTTGTCTTCTATTTTAGCCTTTCCACCTTCAGATTTCTTGTCCGAAATCCATTCTTCCATTTTTTCGATACAAAATCCGTTATTAAATAGCATTTCACTAAACGCCGAAATGGGATAATGATAACTAAAAGAAATTTGGTTATCTCTTTTATCAAAAGGGCTTGATTCTATGGGAATTTCCATTGGTGACATGTATGAATCCTCAGTTCTAATTTGAACGTTCTCCTTAACTTCCCAGTCACTGTGTTTGGGAATTCTAAAAGCGGGATGGTTAATTACCAGCACCAATTCTCCATCGGTTTTTAACAATTTTGCAAAGTTTTTAATCGCTCCAAAAGGTTTTTTAACATTTTGTAGGGCCAAAATCATCGCCCCTTTATCAAAAGTTCCATATATTTTTAACTCTTTGCATACATCATCAACAAGATAACTATGTTTTTTATTTTTATCAAGATTTTTAGCCTCTTTAATTAGGTCAACCGACAAATCAACTCCAACATATTCATTTTCAATTTTACGAGCCAAAACTCCCTGTCCACATCCAAAATCAATCACTTTTTCACCAGGCTTTAAATTCAACAATCTCAAGGTATTGGGTAAAATTACGTGTTGATGATAATAGCTACCCTCAATTCCAACCGTCTTTTTATACCACACCCCAATATTACCTTTCCAGGCAGTTTTACTTGGGTCGTTGTTCTGCATGGTTTGAGTTTACCATTTAGAGTCTACTTTCCACATCTTCCCAATTTATTATTTTCCAAAAATTATCGACGTATTGTTTTCTGTCGTTTTGGTAATCCAGATAATAAGCATGTTCCCAAACATCTAGGACCAGTATTGGTGCCATTCCGTTTAATCCCAGTAAATTATGTTTTTCTAATTGGCCGATAGTCAAATTATTTTCTTCATCTTTCCACAAGACTGCCCAACCCGATCCCTCAACGCTGGTGGCTGCAACAGAAAACTCTTTCCAAAAATTTTCAAAACTACCAAAATTTAAATTTATTACTTCTAAAATTTTACCTTTAGGTTTATTGTTATCATCTGGTTTTTTTAAGTTAGAAAAGAAAATTTCGTGTATCTTGGCACCATTATAGTTAAAACTAAAGTCTCTCATCACTTCGCGGTTTTTTTCTGTTTTTTCTGATGCCGCATTAGCTCCATTTACATAGGCGGCATAATGTTTGTCATGATGTAACTCCATAATTTTACGGGAAATTACGGGCTCTAAAGATTCATAGGGATAGGAAAGGGGGATTATAGTTAATTTTTTCATACTACTACCATTGTAGTACGAGTTATTGTGTCATGTCAAATGGTAAAATATGGCAATATGAAAACAACAATCAAGTTATTTCTCATCCTTGTTTTAATTTTAGTTGTAGCTCCATTTTTTTTATACAAATATATTCTCTCTGGTTCTCCAAAAGATTTAGGTGTCAAATACAATCCCGAAGACTATACCCAATCCCACCAAAAAATGGGTATAGAAGTGGGTTCGATCCCCAATCCCTTATCCGATAACTCAAAAGATTCAATTCAATTTACCGGTAAAAAAGATATCAACATTTCACTTTCATCATCCGAAGCTACCGCTTATTCTCGTGCTGACAAATGGAAATACGCCCCCATATCCAATCTTCAAATAAAAATTAATTCTGATGGTACGGGAGAAGTATCCGGTGTTTTAAATTTAGCCAATATTTTACCCTTTATTTCCATGACTACTCCAGTTGAAGAAGTTCAAAAGGCCATCGACAAATTCCACATTTCCGGGAATCCGCCCTTTTATACCAAGGGTACAGTTACTGTTACTAATAACAATACTAATTTTAATATTCAATCTTTGGAAATTGGTCACATTCCGGTACCTCAAAATTACGTCTCTGATAATACGGAGGCTTTAAATAAATTTGTTACCGAGCGTCTCAATTCCATTCCCAATCTTCAGGTTCGTTCACTGACTCTGACGGATGGTAAAGTCAATATCGATGCTACCGTTCCAGAAAAAGTAGTTAAAATAGAAAAATAAAAATGACCACAGTTAAATATCTTCAAAACAAATCAAAACTTGAGAATACTTCACTAAATGTTTTTAAATCATTTTATCCCGAAAATCAGGAAATTCTAATCAAAATTCATTTTGGTGAACCACACAACCTAAATGCTTTTACTCCAGAAGATATTTCTCCAATTATCTCTGCACTAAAAAGTCTTGGTCTACGTCCCACTCTCATTGACACTCCCGTTGCCTACGATTCCCTTCGTCACACCGTTTCCGGATATGAACAAGTGGTTCACGAAAAAGGTTTTGACAAACTTGCTCCCTGTATAATTTCTGATCATTTTATTGAAATAAAAACAAAAAACTTTACAGCCAAGGTTTGTAAAGAATTAGTTGATGCCAAAAACCTTTTAGTTATTTCTCATTTCAAAGGTCATGCCTGCTGTGGCTTTGGTGGTGCTATTAAAAACTTTGGTATGGGGGGATTAATGATTGAGTCAAAGCAAACTATTCATAACGGTTCCAAACCAATTTTCCATCCTGAAGCCTGTACTGGTTGCGGTACCTGTGCTCGTCTTTGTCCGAGTCACGCGATTACAATGGTTGACAACCGTCCCGTAGTTAATTTAGAGGCTTGTCTTGGTTGTTCTCTTTGTGAATTGAACTGTCCTACTAAATCTCTTGTCCCCACTACTGCCATCTTTGACGATCTCCTCGCTCAAGGCGCTGCTGCTTGTATAAATAACTTACCTAAAAAATCATATTATCTAACCTTTGTTAATAAAATTGCTCGTGAGTGCGATTGTTGGGATCAAACATGGGATTTACTTGCACCTGACAAAGGAATTTTATTTTCAGACAATCCTTTAGCTATTGATCAGGCCAGTCTCGATTTAGTTGGTGCTGAAATATTTAAGAAAGCACATCATCGTGATCCTACTGCTCAGATAAAATACTCCCAAGAATACACCAAATTTACTGCTGATTATCAGTTAGAAAATATATGAAAATATATTGTACCGTCGGACACGAATGTTTTACTCCGAGCCAAAAATCTGAGCTAGAAAAACTAGGAGAAGTTACTTATATAGAGGAAATTAGAATAGATGAGGATAAGTATATTAGTTTGGTAAAAGATGCCGAGATAATAATTGCCGCCCCTGAGTCAATGGCAAAACTATCTGAAAAAATACTTTCATCTCTACCAAATTTAAAATTTATTACCCTTATAACCGTTGGTTTTAATTGGGTGGACCAGAATGCTGCCCAAAAACTAAACATTCCTATCAGTAATGTCAAAGGAGCCAATTCAGAATCGGTTGCCGAGCATATTTGGGGTATGATATTAGATTTATCAAAAAGGATTTCCGAATTTGATCGTGATATTAGAAATGATGGGGCTTTTGAGTTTTCAAAATACAAAGGTCATGAACTTTATGGAAAAACTTTAGGTCTAATAGGTACTGGCGACATAGGTTCAAAAGTTGCCCGCATTGCCCAGGCTTTCGACATGAGAATTTTAGGTTTTAATAAAAATAATAGGCCTATCGATGGGGTCGAAATGGTTGATTTAAACACCCTCCTTTCTCAAAGCGACATTGTTAATATCTCCATACCTTTAAACGATTCAACTCAATCATTTATTTCGAGTCAACAAATTAAATTAATGAAAGATAAGGCGATATTAATTAACTGTGCGAGAGAAAAATTAGTAAATAAAGAAGCCGTTATATCGTTTATTAAAAGCGGTAAATTGGGAGGCTATGGTGTTGAAACTCCTATTATGACTCCAATTCCGAGAGATGATGAGTATCTCAAGTATTCAAACATTATTATAAACGTTCATAACGCGTTTAATACGGTAGAATCAGATGAAAAATGTTATGGCTTAGCGGTTGAAAATATAAAAAATTATTTATTAGATAATCCAAAAAATTTAATCTAATGACCAAAAAATTCACCATTCTTCACAGTAACGACATGCACGGCGATTTTTTAGCTGAAATTGGTGGTAAGCCGGGACAAACCATTGGTGGTTTAGCCCTACTTTCTGCCTACATAAATAAAGTCCGGACCGAAGAAGAAAATGTTTTGTATGTTATTAGTGGTGACATGGTTCAGGGTTCCTTGATTGATACTGAGTACAAGGGGATTTCTACAATTGAAATTATGAATTATCTTTCTCCTGATGTAGTGGCTCTCGGTAATCATGAATTTGATTATGGTTTACCCCATCTTTTATTCTTGGAAAAAATGGCCAATTTTCCAATCGTTAATGCCAATCTTTACGTCAAAAACTATCATCGACGTCTGATGAATCCATATAAAATTATCAAAAAGGCTGGATTTGAAATATTGTTTACCGGTATTATTACCGAAAAAGTAATTGACTCAATTTCTCAGGACAAATTGATTGGTTCTTTTGTTAATCTCGAAGAAGCCAGTGGAGAAGTTGGCAAAATTTGTAATGCTTACAAGAATGATGACATTGATTTAACTGTCCTTTTAACTCATATCGGTTTTGATTCCGACAAAGAGTTAGCCTCTATGTTAAAACCGGAATGGGGAGTCGATATAATTATTGGTGGTCATTCTCATACTGTTTTAGAAAAGCCTGAAATTGTTAATAATATTTTAATCACCCAGGCTGGCACTTCCACCAACCAGATTGGTCGTTTTGATATTGTTGTTGATGATGACACCAACAGTATTATTGAGTCAAAATGGCAGTTGATTCCGATTACTAGTGATATTGTGGCTCCGGACCAGCAATTACTCAAATTTATTGAAGGCTTCAAAACTGAGGTCGATGCTAAGTACAGTGCCATCCTCACTAAATTCTCTGAAAAATTAACTCATCCATTTCGGGAAATCGAAACCTCTCTTGGTAATTTGTTTGCTGATGCTTTTGCTGACGCTGCTCTGTGTGATGTCGCTTTAGTTGGTAGTGGTTCCCTTCGGGTCAAAGAAATGGGTCCAGTAATAACTCTTAATGATTTAATGTCATGTTTCCCTTATAACGATTCTCTGACAAAATTTACTGTCACCGGCATTCAACTAAAAAATATTTTTTCATATATTATGCGTCCTGAGAACAGAAACAATGAGGGGGAGTGTTATCAGGTATCTTCCAAGGTCCGCGCCATATACAACGACAAAAAAGAAGTATTAGAATCACTAACAATAGACAAATTATCCATTAATGAACAAAAAAATTATACTGTATGTTTACAGGGTTATCACTTTCATAATTGTCAAACATATCTTAATATTTCCGAAGCAGAGTTAATCTCTATTACTCCTCCAAAAGTTGTCTCAACGTCAGCTCAAGATGTCATAATTGAATATCTTCGTGGTCATCAAAATTTAGTCTCCAAAGTTGAGGGGCGTTTGGTATATCACCAGTAATAACCAAAACCAGACATGCCATCTTCTTCAAAGACAAAAAACAATCAATTCTTTCTCGGACTACTTTCAATTACCATATTTCTTTCAATAATTTTATTAATAAATATCTTATTTCAATTTTCTCACTACCATCCTCCATTTATTTCCAAACCGATTGTTTTTGTCCCAGTCACAAAATTACCATTTATTTCTCAAATTAGTCATGGCTCTCGCGATATAAATAAAATTGCTTTAACCTTTGATGCCGACATGACTCCATTGATGAAAAAAGAATTTTCTGATGGAAAAATAAAATCTTTGTACAATCAAAAAATCGTTGAGATATTAATTCAAAAAAATATTCCAGCCACCATATTTATTACTGGTATGTGGGCCGAAACATATCCCGGAATAGCTTCTTCATTGGCCAAAAATTCTTTATTTGAAATTGCCAATCACAGTTATTCTCATCCTCGTTTTACTCCGACATGTTCTGCTTTACCTTCAATTCCCCTGTGGGGTAAAAAGGGTGAATTTGAAAAGTCACAAGCAATCATAAAAGAAATTACCGGGACTATTCCAAAATATTTTCGTTTTCCCGGTGGTTGTAGTTCTGACTCAGACATCAAATTAGCCAATAAATATGGCTTAACAGTTGTCGGTTGGGATGTTGCCTCCGGTGATTCCTACAATGATAATCCCAAAGCTATAGTTAATACCGTCAAAACAAAAACTCAAAATGGTTCTATTATTTTATTCCATTTCGATGGCGGTGAAAATTCACCTTCAACTAGCGATGTATTATCGGAGTTAATTGATTATCTCCAAGGAAAAGGTTTTACCTTCGTTACGCTTACTGACCTTCTTTTTTCTTTGGTAGAAGTTGAATCACAATAATTAGTGCCAATAGTCCAACTGTTATTCCCATGAATATCGTTTTTAAATCTAGTTTATTTTCAGCCTTTTCTTCTGTTTTGATTATCCCACTAGTCGGTTCAATTGTTAATTCCGGTGAAATAACCGGAGTTGTTGATAATTCAGTTTTAACAGTTGGTTCCGGAGAAACTACTGGAGTTATCTTAGTATCACTCTCTTCTTTAATAGTTGGTACTGGAGTTGCTGTCGCCTTAATTTGTATGGTGGGTATAATTTTAAAATCGATATTTGGATCAATCTGTTTAAAAACCAACGGAGTTGGAGTTGCAGTGGGCATTATGGTTATCATTAGTTTAATATCATCCCTGGGTTGCAGGGGTACCAATGCCATTGTTGTATTAGAAAATAAAAATGTCAAAACGACAAATATAGCGATTTGAACTATTGTGTTTTTCATTACCTATATTATATCTCCTTTGTCAAATAATAATCAAAAATGGGGTATAATTGGCTGTGATTTTAATCAAAACCCCCGTTCAAATCAAAGGAATTCGTGCTTCTTCTCAACTAGCCGCCGCTACCTTAAAATATGCCGCTTCTTTTATTAAACCCGGTATTTCTACAGATTTTATAAACGAAAAAGCCCACGATTACATCATTGCTCATCAGGCTATACCTGCACCACTGAATTACAATGGTTATCCCAAAAGTATTTGTACTTCAATAAATGATGTTGTCTGTCATGGGATTCCCTCAAAAACCGAAATCTTAAGAGAAGGTGATATCGTTAACATCGACATTACTACAATTTTGGATGGCTACTATGGTGATACGTCTGCCTCTTACCCAGTTGGAAAAATTAGTCAGGATGCTAGAGCCCTTATCGACCGTACCAAAACTGCGATGGATTTGGCCATAAAATCGGTCAAAGCCGATAAATATTTAAACGAATGTGTTGGCATGACAATAGAAAATTATGTTTCTTCTTTCGACTATTCACCGGTCAGGGATCTTGGTGGTCACGGTGTTGGTATAAAATTCCATGAAGACCCCTTTGTTTTTCACCACAATACTCCCAGAAACCACATTTTGCTAAAAGCAGGTATGATTTTTACCATTGAACCAATGATTAATGCCAGTCAAAATTGGCGGGTTTATATGGATGCAGATGATGGTTGGACCATTCGGACCCGTGACGGTTCTCTGTCCGCTCAATTTGAACACACCATTTTAGTTACCCAAAATGGAAGTGAAATTTTAACCGTGTTACCATAAATTATGATTCTTTTAGACGGAAAAATTCTTGCTCAAAATATACTGTTGGAATTAAAAGAAAAAATCTCCAAACTTTCACAACCCATCAATTTGGATATTGTTTTAGTTGGCAACGATCCTTCTTCGATAAAATATGTTGAAATAAAACAAAAAAAGGCTTCTGAAATCGGTATTGGTGGTCAACTTTATCATTTGCCCGAAACTACCTCCGTTGAAGAAATTTCAGAATTAATTTCTGCACTTAATCAAAATCCAAAAACATCTTCGTTTTTTATTCAGTTACCTGTTCCAGGTATTGTTGATACTTCACCTTTACTAAATCAAATTTTATCAAGCAAAGATGCCGATGGTCTTACTTCTATAAATCTTGGTCTTCTTTTTCAACAAAATTCAACTGCTATTGCTCCAGCCACAGCTATTGGTATTTTGGACTTATTGGATAGTTACGAAATTAATTCTGAAAGTAAAAATGTTGTTGTGATTAATGACAGTCCCATTGTCGGGTTACCGCTATTAGCTCTTTTTAATGCTCGTCATGCCACCGTAACTTTATGTCATCGTCACACTCAAAATTTATCAATGGTAACCAAAGAGGCAGACATATTAATTTCAGCTACCGGTGTCAAAAATCTGGTTACCGGTGATATGGTTAAAGATGGCGTCATTATAGTTGACGTTGGTGGTGGAGATGTCGATTTTGAAAATGTATCAAATAAATCAGCTTTTATTACTCCCACATTTGGTGGAGTTGGACCGATGACAGTTGCATCCCTATTGAAAAATGCCTATCTTCTGGCCACTCGATAGTCTATTTGTGAAATCCCTCAATACAATCTTTATTTTTTTTCATAACGAAAACTTTTCCCGTTTCTTCCGACTTAATTATCTCGATAAATTTTTTGGAAATTTCTCTTGGATCAATTGATTCATCAATATATTGTGGAAAAAATCTACGATAACTTTCTGTGGCTGTATCAGATGGTGACACACAATTTATTTTAATATTTTTTTCTTTTAATTCGTCGGCCAATCCGACAGTAAAATCTTCAATGGCTCTTTTGGAAACGTAATAGGGGAGCCAGCCCTTACCGCCGTCTTCAAATGTACCGGACAAATTTATAATGTCACTTCCACTTTTCATTAGAGGTAGTAATTTATTAACCAAAATCATTGGGGCTACTATTCCGACATTCATTGTTTCTACTATTGTGTTATTTTCGAAATTAGAATATTCCACTCCGGCAAACACCTTGTCTTTTCCATGCCAAATTCCGGCAATATTAGCTATCAAATCAATTTGATTAAAATGATTTTTAATTTTTTCTGCCAATTCATTGATATCCATAATACTGGATAAATCACACTCAAAAATTATTGCCATCCCACCTTCATTTTCAATTATTTTTTTTGTTTCAATTAGACCATCTAAATTTCTTCCCACTAAAGCTACTTCGTAGTTATTTTTTGACAGTTCAATGCAAACTTCACGTCCAATTCCAGTTGAAGCTCCAGTGACAATTGCATATTTCATCGCCTCAATTATAACTTAAATTCCTGTACCCTTTCTAAATACTGCTGCCCAAGGAACATAACTACTGGTAAAAGTTTTTTGTAAAATTACTTCACCATTCCTGGTTACTGTCCAATCAAAGGCTGTTTTTAACCCCGGAATCCTTTGCTCATCCTGAACCACTTTTCCCGCTGGCAGTGTTGGATCATCAATCCAAACATCTGGTGGTGGTGGTGCCGCCCCCCACTGTTTGTAATTACTTATAGTGGCTTTACGGCCATCAGAAGTACCATAGATTTCATAAGCTAATTTCTTATTAACCCCATCATAGTAACTTTGAATCAGTACATAGTGTTCAGTATCATTTACAAATTTCAAATCAGGATTTGGAATAAAAACGGTCGCATCAAAACCAGGCTTGGTATCTTCTTCATAATAGCTGACCCGATAAGCATGGGGCTGACGTTGAGTTATATCTAAACCAGCATCCAACATAGCTCTAAACAATGTTGTTGAGACCTGACAGATTCCACCCCCTACGTCCAATTCTGTTTTCCCCTGTCTAATAATATAAGCTTTTTTATAACCATTATCCAAGCTGACTTCACCTAAGTTTTTAATAAAGGAAAAAGTCTCCCCGGGCGCAACTAAAATCCGATTTACAATTGATGCTCCCTTTTCAACATTAAAGTTTCTAATAGTACTACTATGTCTGAAGCTTGAAGTTCCCCGTCCCAATAATTCTTTAATTCCCAAGTCATTTACTTCATTATTTTTAACCTTTGCCTCTGATTTTATTAGGGGTAATTCGGCTAAAATTATTTTTTCTGTTGATATTTCCCATCCGGAAAAATCTCTCATAATGGTGTTTTTTAATTTTTCTCCATCAAGATAATATCCTTGTTTGTCAGGTAAAAATTCTAAAACTTTTCCGTTTTCAAATTTAAAAACTGCATCTTGTGGATCCTTTTTTAAACTTTGTTGTAATGTTTCCACATATTCATTAATTTTTGTTTGCTGACTTCCATTATCAAAATCAATCCAGCTGATTAGAGTTTTGTCATCAACCTCAACACTGACGTCTCCATCTTTAAAGGTTATTTTTTTCCCAATTAATTTTTTCGTTCTCTCCAGGGCATTCTTCTTTTTATTTTCGTCGGGTAGACTACCGGTATTTTCTACCGGTATTTCAATTTCTGACTGAATGTCGTAACTTCTCAATCTTTGTAAAACAATTTCTTTTAATTTATCCTGATCGGTTCTTTTTCCCAACTGACCATCTTTTATGCTTAAATTTTTATTTAAAATGATTTCTGAAGGTATAAATGGTTTATCGATTTGGGAGGCAAACTCTACTACTATTTGATCCAATTTTATTTCTTCAATTTCGATAGTTAGTTCAAAATCTTTGTTTTCAAAAAAAGCTTTTATATATTTACCAAATCCCTGTTTTAACCGTCGGAATAATAGGTTTGAAATTGTTTGATTTGTATCTATTTTAGCCGATATAGAGGCCAAATTGACGTAAAAAAACCTTTCTGAATCTTTTAATTTTAAGTTTCCATCCATCGGAAATTCGGTTAATAATTTTGTTTCAATTTCTTTTTTCCCCAGTAGAGAATAATCTTTACCCAGAACCGTTGTTCCTTTGCCGGTTTTACCAAAACCAAATACCAATGGTGCCAATAGCCCCACAATTAGTATTTTTTTATTTTTCATTTTTTCTATCCATTGCCAGATTGGCTAAAGAATCAGCCATAACATTATATTCTCTTCGGATCTCTTTAAATTCAATTTTTTTACCGACACACAAATCTTTGGCCGTATTCCATAATAATTTTAAATGAGGTGCCTTAACCTTATATATTCCCTTCATTTGTCTTACTAAAAGTTGAGAATCAGAATTAATTTCAATTTCTTCATTTGGCGCTTTGTCGTTAATCCAGGTAAGGGCTCCAATTAAACCCATATATTCTGCTTCATTATTTGTTTTTATTCCCAAAAATTTTCCTTCTTCAAATAGAATTTTTTTATTTTCATCTTCAATATGTACCCCATAACCGGCAATTCCCGGATTTCCCCTAGCGCCACCATCTGTAAAAACTTTCAACCTCATGACATTATCATACCAAAAAATACATTATCCCTATGCCGAAGATGACCGTTATTAATTGCCATATAGTTTCCCTAATTTGACTTTGGTGTCGGTGAAGTTCAGGAATTAAATCAGAAGCCGCCAAATATATAAATCCACCGGCTGTTAGTCCCATTAACTCTCCGTTTATATTTACTTTATTTCCGATTATCCATACCATAGCTACTCCAATCAAACTAAAAAGAGCTGAGGATAAATTCATTAAGGATGCTTTTTTTAAACTTAAGCCGCTATGGATTAAGATAGCCAAATCTCCTATTTCTTGAGGAATTTCGTGCAACATCACCGCCAATGAAGTTGCTATACCCGTTGGAACACTTACTCCAAAACTGCCCGTAATTATCAAACCATCAATTAAGTTATGAATCGAGTCCGCCGCGATACTCATTTCTCCTAAATGACTCTTTTGATCACATTCAACATTGTGACAGTGTCTCCATTTTAAAATTTTTTCGAGAACAAAAAAAATCATTATTCCGATAATTATCATCAATCCCGTTTTTTCGGATTCAATAATTTTCATGGATTCAGGAATCAGATGTAAAAAGGCATCTCCAAGTAATGCTCCGGTAGCCAATCCCACTAATGTTAATAATTCTCTTTTTAATATGTTTTTTCGGACTTTAAAAAAGAATAACCCGGTTAATGACAGTAAGCTCATCAGTAGTGACACTCCGGCTGCTATTAATATTGGATTCATGGGGACCATTCTACTTCATTTTTTCTCATTTAGCCAGTTATAATAGAATTGTGGAAACAGACGATTTTAAATCACCATTACCTCCTCGTCGTGTCAATGTCCCCGACACTCAAACTTCAACCTCGGTTCCTTCGGTAGCTAATGTTCCTTCGGAGACCAATACTCCGGTTGAATCGGTCTTACCCAAGAAAAAAATTCGTAAATCACCACCTTTTTTGTTATTTGGTCTTATCGGTGCGATTTTAGTCGGCCTGGCCCTATTGGTTTATTTTGTCATTATTCCGTCTCTCAAGACCAAAAAAATTGAACCAATTACATTGACCTATTGGGGTTTATGGGAAGATTCCAGTGTTCTTCAGGGTCTAATTTCTGAATTTGAGACAAAAAATCCCGAAATTAAAATCAAATACAAAAAAAATGATAAAACCGATTATCGAAGTCGGCTTGCCGGTCGTTTAACCAAAGACCCTTTATTAGAAGAAGTTCCCGACATTTTTAGAATTCATAGTTCTTGGTTACCAATGTTTACTGATATGTTGGCTCCAGTTCCTTCCACTTCTGTTACAGCCATAAATCTTGATCAGGATTTTTACGCAGTTTATAAAAACGATCTAAAGATGGGTAACTCATACTATGCAGTTCCGCTGATGTATGATGGTCTAACCCTTTTTTACAACAAAGATTTAATTCAAAAGGGCGGCGTGGAGCTACCTAAATCATGGTGGGATTTACAGACCACTGGCGCCAAGCTAACTGTTCGGGATGAGTCCGGCAACATCCAAATCGCCGGTGTCGCCATGGGTTTAACTGACAATGTCGATCATTGGAGTGATATTTTAGGCCTCCTCCTCAGACAAAATGGTGCTGATATTCTCAAAGACAATCCTGACAATGATGCCAAAATCAAAGATGTTCTCTCTTACTACGTTAATTTCCGCAGTAAATATCAAACATGGGATGAAACTCTTCCACCATCGACTCAACTTTTTGCCCAAGGTAAACTGGCATTTTATATCGCCCCATCCTGGAGAGTTTTCAATATTGAAGAATTAAACCCCAATCTTTCTTTCGAAATTACCACCGTACCTCAATTACCCACACTTCAGGATATTTCAGCCTCATCGGCCAATTCTATGGCCAATTTAACCAATATTCATTGGGCAACATATTGGGCAGAAGCAGTAAATTCAAAAAGCAAACACCAAAAAGAAGCTTGGAAATTTATTGAATTTTTAACCTCGAAAGATTCTTTAGAAAAAATGTATACTGCCGCTTCTCAGATACGGAGTTTTGGCGAAATCTATCCCAGAATCAGTATGGCTGAAAAAATAAGTAGTAATCCTAAACTAAAGCCATTTTTGGAGACTGCCAACAATGCCCAAAGTGGTTATTTATCTTCAAATACCTATGATTCAGGTCTTAATTCAGAATTAAGTAAATATTTTAGTGATGCAGTTAATGGTTTAATAATAAACAATAGTGACTCTACCGCGATTATGACAGCCTTGAAAAACGGTCTTAATCAGGTAGTTCAGAAATATCATTTAAAATGATTTTAATTAACTATAAAATTTATCGGGAAACATTCGGAAACAAAGCCATCGAATTAGCAAAAATTATCAAAGAGGTGGGGGACAAATATAAAATTAGAACTGTAGTTACTACTTCGGCTCTCGATGCTTTAAAAGTTCAGCGAGAAACCGGAGTTGAAGTTTGGTTACAAAACGTTGATGAATTTGATGAAGGTAAACATACCGGTTGGATTTCTGCCCAACAAGCCTATGATTTAGGTATAAAAGGTAGTTTGATTAATCATTCAGAGCATAAAATTCCCAAAGGTAAAATTGCTAAAATTATTAAATCCAAACCAGCTGATTTTGAAATAATGTGTTGTGTTGCTTCGGTAAGTCAAATTAAACAATGGACGAACAAATTAAAACCGGAATGGGTGCTTTATGAACCACCCGAACTAATTGCCAGTAAAGATAAATCTGTTGCCACAGAAAATCCGGATATGATTAAATCTGCTGCACAAGCCTTAAACGGGGTTAAGTTGTTAGTAGGAGCTGGTGTTAAAAGTAGGCAGGATGTTAAAGTAAGTTTAAATATGGGTGCCAAAGGGGTCGGTTTAGCCAGTGCTTTCGTCTTAAATAACAATCCACAAGCCCTATTAGAGGAGATTGCCTCCGGTTTTGATGGTATAATTTAACAATCCTATGGCATCTATTGATAACCTACTTGTTTCTTTGTTTGTTGATGAAATTGTCGGTGGTTTTTTAGTCACCGTCCCCCCGGGTCATGTTGGTTGTATTTATGATATTTTTCGCGGTGTAATCAAGAATGTTTGGTATCCAGGTATGCATTTTAAAATCCCAATTATTCATCGGGTTAAATTGTTCAATGCCCAGCTCATCGAATATACCATTGCCAAAGATGTTTTCCTCAAGGACAACAAAGAAATTATGGGTGATGAATTAATTCATGCTGTTACTGCCGACAACAAGTTTGTGGCTGTAGAGGCTACAGTTTTAATCAAGCTTGATACTGAAAGATTACCTGAAATTTGGCAAAATATTGGTGAAAATTTTGTTTCAAAAGTTGTTCGTCCTGTTACCCGAAGTCGCATTCGTAAAGTTTTAACTAACCACACTCTGGTCAAATCTCTTTCCACTGATCGTAGCCTGATTGAAGATGAAATTAAGCAAGAACTTCGAGACTCTTTAACTCAACATGGTCTCTTTGTTGAGAATTTTTATTTAAGTTCTCTCACCCCGATTGATGCCCCCATAAACATGGGTGACAATCCGGAATTACCAAAAGATGCCGAAGAAATAAAAAGTGAAAGACTTATTTCTGGACTCCGCTCAGACCCAACCCCCATGCCCGAGAAGCCCCAAAACCCCTCAAGGTCTTCAGTGCCGCAGTCATAGTTGCTCCGCTGGTAATTACATCATCAATTAAAATAATTTTTTCCGGAACAATTTTTTCTTGATTTACTTCAAAAACATTAATAATATTTTTTCTTCTGATTTCACGGTTTTTGATTGTTGCTTGATTTTTTGTATTTTTATTTTTGAATAAAATATCAGTTTCACACCTTAAATTTAAAAAATCAGCCAAATGGATCGCCAATATTTCACTTTGATTGAATCCTCTCCAATTTTTCCTTTGCCAAAATAGAGGAATAGGTATCATCGTATATTTTTCTTTTTGCCAATATCTAATCACATTTGGGTACTTTAAAAGCAAATTGTTGCCCATCAAAATTGCCAACTCTTCCAGTGCATTGGTCACATATTCATATTTAATTATTTCAATTATATTTTTCATCAGGCCGTCATATTTATATATAGAGATTATTCCTTCAAAATTATCAGTTTTTGTCAAAGAACCCAAAATCATTTTGTTTTCACATAATCTACAGATATATTTATTACCTTTATGACATCCAAAACAATTTTTTGGAAATAACCAGTCGACTATCAAAGACATAATTTAATTGTAGAATAACTTATGTCATTGCCAAAACGTTTAAATGCTTCAAACCTTCTTTTGGACTTCTCGACATGGGCCCTGCTAAGTTTATTTGGTACCAGATTGTTTATTGAGGTGTTCAATAGCCCCATTATTGGTCGTGGAAATTGGCACATTGCCCATGTTCTTTTTGGAGGTATTTTTATGTTGGTGGGAATTATTATTTTATTGGTTTTTTACGGTAAAAATTCAATTAGATACGCCTCAATTTTTGCCGGTATTGGTTGGGGAATGTTCATTGATGAAATCGGTAAGTATGTTACCCGGGACAATAATTATTGGTTTCGTCCGGCAATCATTTTCATTTATCTTTCCTTTGTCTTGTTATTTTTTTTGTACCGTCTTCTTGAAAAAAAGACTGCTCAAGATCGCTCTTCTTTGTGGCATGAGCTTTTTGATGGTTGTCAGGAATTGTTTAACGACGATTTAGAAATCAATGAGAAAAAAGAACTTCTAATAAAGATTAATAATATTAAAAATTTAAATCATTCTTTAAAAGAAAATAAAATTCTTGAGGATTTAGAAGACTTAGTGAAATCGGTTACTCCGATCAATAATAAATACAACTTCGACCTAGTCAAGTTAGTTGCCTCTTCTTTTCAAATTACCTATAATCGTCTTTTTAAGAAAAAATTAGCTTTGTATGGCCTGATTGTCTACAGTTTTTGGTACACAATCGACAAATTAACTGATTTGATAAACCTGCTATTAAATCAAAATAAACTCGCCCTTCTACAAGATTATTATCTTCATTATGATTTCTTTTCAAAGGCCGATGTATACATGATTACATTTAAATTTATAACTGAAATAATTGTCGCCACACTTTTTGCCATTGGACTCATTAACTGGTCAAGAAAAAAAGTCATTAAAGGTATTAAATTTTATCAGTGGGGTTTGCTTGTCAACATTTTTATAGGGTCGCTTTTAAAATTTTACTTTGAACAATTTAGTGGTGTTTTTAGTTTAGTTTTAGCACTAATAGTTTGGGCTTGGCTTGACAATTATCGCCAGGAACGACGCTTGTCTGTTGGACATAAAACTTGAAAAAATAGGCTATTTTTGCTACAATTCCTTACTTCGTGGAGATGTAATGATTTGACGGAGTTGTTCTTTAAAAAACTGCAAGCCGACTTTGATTCATGAGTCGTAAAACAGAGTCAAAACAAACATGCCAAAAAATCTTTTGGTGTTAATTTAGCTTTTGATTTTTCCGGCTTCGGCTTTGGAAAAACTCAATCCGCTTCAGCTTTAGCTGTAGCTTGCTAAAAAAACCATTCTTTAATCTCCCATTCTAGAGAGGGTTAATGAGTGTAAATTAAACTAGAACGCTGTTTTTAGGATTTCGATTTTCTAAAAATCTAAGAGGGGAGTAATTTCCTCAACAATCGACACTTCAACACTTTTCACTTATTTTAGTTGTTGGGGGTGTAGGATAAAGTATCTTAAGCTTGTAGACGTTTTTTTTAGTCGACTTTCGGACCCCGGGTCACTCTCGGGCATCTCCTCCAAACAAAAATCCCGTTTATCGGGATTTTTTAGTTTCTGATTCCACTCTTTATTTCTTTATCTTTTATCTTTTCTCTTTTTTCAAATTTTCTCATCTTCCTTCCAATTCCAATTTCCATTTTAAACCAAATTCCTTGCAGAAAAATTGCAATTGGAATCATCATATACTTTTGGTTTCGGTAAGATTGCAACTTTGCAATTTCCTTGGAATTTAGTAGTAATCTTCTTTCACCACTTTTATCTTTTTCTTGACTTTGACTGTATTTATATGAAGTTATTTCTAAATTTAGAACTGTCGGTATGCCATTAATTACTTCCACTTTTGCCCCCTTAAATTGGACTCCGTTAACTCGCAGTGCCTTGGCATCAGAACCGTTTAGAACGAGACCGGCTACAATCTTGTCGCTAAAATTGTAATCACTTGAATCTCGATTAAAATATCTCATTTAATTTTTATTCGATAAATTTTTCCATTTTTGGCTAACACTAAAACTGCGTTATTTTGTTTTTCAATTCCAATGTCGTTTATTTTAATATTAGAAAAATTGTACTTGCCTAAAATTTTACCATCTTTACCGTAAATTACCACTGTGTTTTCATCAATTATATCAGCCAAAAAATTTACTTTGTCACTGGTCCTTAATTTTTTTGCCGATGTTGATGCGGGTATAAAACTCATTTCAAAGTTTTCATCGACACCTTGGGTATATTTATAAATTTTACCGGAAGCACCCAATACCCAAATACTACTGTCAATACTAATACTGCTTATGGTTTCTTTCAAAGTTATACCGTTCTTTAGCCAAATATTTCCTTCCCCTTGAGTTAGTTTACTGATGTTTTGATTACCGTTATCAATCACATATGTCAAACCATTCCATCCAGTCATTTCTCCAATTGTTTGCACCCCGCTAATTTCTGTTTCCACCAATTCATTTCTTTTAATTTCGTAAATTTTGTTTTGATTATATCCATACCACTTTTCTCCATTATTAAATATTCCTAACCAAGATTTTATTCTTTCATCTTCAACAATTTTTTCTTTTGATTTAAGTAAAGGGTCAATCATATTTATTTGTCCCAATGCGGCACTCCAGAGATATGCTACTCCATCCTTAATAGCCATTCCCGAAAATAAGTCATTACCTTCTGCAATCAGGGACGTATCATAGGCAATTTCATATTCCACGTTTTCTCCTCCCAAAGTCTTAATTATTTCTCCAATTTTTGTTTTTAATTCTGTTAATTGGGAAATATATTTTTTTTCAGTTATTCCCGAATTACCAATTAAGTCTTCAGCATTTCGAGCTAACTGTAAGGCGGTCTCAATATTTACACTCCGGACACTATCTATTTCTAATATCTTTGCTTCCACCTCACTTCTGGTTTGTTCAAATTTTTTATTCTGTTCATTTGTCGTCTTTTTTTGATAGCCTAAAAATGTTCCTGCAATCAACAAGACAAAAACCACCCCTCCTAAAATCATATTTAAACTTTTATTATTTTTTTCTTGAAAAAATGGTTTTTCGTTAACATATATTGATTGTCTATTTTCAATTTTTTCATCAGTGAATTCCATCATTATCGCCGCTCCTTCAAAGTTGTTTCTTTCTCCATTTTGATATTCGCCTTTGGCTGTCTCATTAAGTAGCCAAATTTTATCACCAATCTTAATTTTTCCTTTAGCCGTTGTCACCAGTCTTGCTGTTTTATTTTCCCTAACTATAAGTACTTCTCCACTACCGGACACTTCGATAACAGCAGACTCTCTCGTAATTTTTACAAAAACGCTTTCAAGATTATTTTTCAGTTTAAATCCCTCATTATTTTCGGATATTTGCCAACCACTATTTTGGGCCTTTGCCCCAATAAACTTCTTTACCTTATAACGCATTAAAAAATGATACTACAGAATAGTCCAGGCCAAAAATACCAAGAGTATTGAAGCCGCCAAATGTAAGTAAGAAACACTAATTAAAATACTGTTAATTTTATCCCTAACATTTCTCGACATCGTTCCGACTTGTTTAACTACCACTAAAGCAAATACAAAATATATTAAGCTTCCCAAAATCGCAAATATTTTTTCTGCCAACATTAAATATCCATTAAGGTCATTAAACATTATTTATTTCCCCCTCTTTTTTCTTCATTCTCTCTTAAGATCTGTAACACTTTTATTATTTTTTCCGGATTGGGAACCAATTCAAATTGAATTTCTGATACTTCAGCCGCAGTTTGAATATAGACGGTTCCAAAGTTAAACATTGTTTGACTTACACCGCTTACTCTGGAAGTTATATCCTGAATCATTGATAATTTGGCTTCGGAAAACTTTTTGTCAAGTAGATTGTTAAAAGCGATATCAATTACTCTTTCATCAGTAATTATATATACATCAAAATACCAAGATAAAAATTTTTCAAAAGAAAAAGCAAATGTTATTAAATACCATGCAAAAATTCCCAGTATTTCAAATTTTGTTGGAAGGTTGTTAATTATTGGTACAAATCTCAGTAAACTTGGCGCAATAATTAATACGATAGTTGTCAAAATCCAAGATAGATTGGTTATCCAATGAGGTCGGGCCACTAAAATAATTTTTTCATCACTATCTCTTTCTTCAAAATCAAATATGTGGGGATTTATCAAAAGTGATGAAAGTGGAGACTTAGTATGTCCGACAATTCCATAGATTTTGTCTCTGACTTCCTCTGAAGAATCGACTGTTTCTCTAATTTTTTTTGTTTCGCTTTCCGTTTCTTTTAATACTTCAACCTCTTCGATTTTTGGAGATACAGTCATCCGATTTTTTACTTCAATTTGATCATCAGGTGCCACTGAATCTAAATCCATCGATCTTGTCATGAGTTATTTTAACATTTGATTAGCTCCAATCAAATCAGCTATATTTTTCGCCAAAAATTTAGATACGCCCCTTTTAGGCAAATGTAAAAATAAATGTTTTGTCTTCAATTTTTTTTTATTAATATTTAGTTGAGTTTCAAAAGCAATCCAGTTGCAATTATAAGTTCCCATATTTTCGGTAATTTCAAATACTGCTGGTTCATACATCTCAATTTCGGGTAGGCTCAATTCAATTTTTATAGGAGCTAGGGTATAGATTGAATCTTTACCATAAACATTTCTGGCCACTGTTTCAATTCTAATTTTTTCTCCATCTCCGTAAAAATCACCAAGTCCGATTATCAAGTCGTAAACATCGTTACGAATATATTTATTGGCAAAACTTCTCGGATGTCCAAAAATAACCTGATAATTTATACCCAAACTTTGTGGTAAATATCGTTGTAAATCACTGTAGGTTCGTCTCGATACATTCGTACCCCATTGATTTGAAAAAGCATAAATCAAAATCATGTTTTTTAATTCGTATTAATCTAAGTTGATAATATCAAAACAATACTATAGATTTATATCTAATGGCTAAAAAAAGAATTGGATTAATAATCATTCGCGTACTTTCAATCTGTCTAATTCTTCACCTAATTCGAGACATCATGCAGTTAATAGGAGTTCACAACTTCATTACCGATTTTTATCATTTTCAGGGTGTCAAAGACACCAACAAAATGTTGGGTTTAATTGGGCTTCAATACAAGAATTGGACGGAAATTCCCATGATACTGATTGAATTAATTTTAATAAAAATACTATCTAAGTATAAAAAAACAAAATTTATTTTTTCTCAACGTTGAATAACCCGGACTTTATAACAATTGCCCCGGGAGAACGGAGGTTAAATATTGTTTTAAACATTTCACCACTAAAAGTAAATTCTCCCTTATCTGTTGATATTCTGACATTTTTTGTAAAACCGGCAGTAGAATAATCAACGTTTACTGAGTTAACATTATTAATCGGTCCACCCTTATCTGTAACTTGTCTTTTCAGCTCATCCTTTGACCAGGCATCTCCATCACAACTACCAATGCAGTTTTGAATTTGTGATAAATGACTATAGTCATTGGCTTTTGAATAATATAGAACAGCATTCACAATGTCGCTAAATTCTTCATTATTTAACCATGGATGACTTCGACCATAAGAAGCATTACTTCTGGTTTTATACCAACCTTTGTAGTACCAAGATGACCCCGCTTGTTTTTCGAAACTATCATTTGGCCAACACCCTTGATTACCACAACTAGTATCCCAAATTTGTGGGGTGGAAAAATCACCAGAGGAATAAGAAAGTGTTGCTCCTCCGGATGTTGATGCATACATGGTGGAAAATATTCTTCCAGTAGAATTGCTTTTTATCACCATTCCTCGAGTATCTTCAACAGCTTGTTTCCATTTTCCTGGGGAGTTCAACCGACTTTTGCTATATACCTGACAAGCTTCAGTTACACAAATTGTTCCGGCTAAATTATTTGTATAGTTTAGAGCATAAGTTCTGGCTGCAATTGCCTGGGCTTTGAGCGCTTCGTAACCGCCTTCATCACCCCATTTTGCCGGCATTTCTGCAATTCCCACTAAATAATTCTCTTCAAAAGGTAAAGTCCCGATACTTGTTTTGATTGATCCACCCGGGTCAATTTTTTCAATTTTAATATTCCCATAGTAAGCTTTTAAAATCGTTTCATAATTTTGTCCCGCTTTTGATCGGCCAAAAGCTCCAAATTGACTCATTCCTTTTCGGTGTGGCGCCCCAAATGAAAAAGTTGCAAAAGCCGGTGAAAAACCAGGATTATAATCTGCTCTTGAAGCCGGATCATCCGAGGATGAGACGTCACCAACGGAGGTATTGAACATGGCTGTTTTTTCCGCAATTAAATTTTGCTGTTTTTGACTTAGTTCGGCCTTATAAGTTTCTGCCTTTTTAATTTCTCCACTCAAAAATCCAAATCTATTTTCCATCGTTTTTTTCAAAGTTGCCAATTTTACTTTTTGTATTTCTAAATTGCTCTTATTTTTATTCAAGGTATCAATTTCCTGAGAATAACCCGTAATCACATTTTTGTCTTGGGAAATTATTGATTGGTACCAGGTATATTGCTTCAATATATTTCCCGTACCTTGTGAAGAAAAAAACAATGATAATGCCGAATACTTTTTTGAATTAATATAATATTTTCTGACTCTTTGAAACATCAATATCTTTTGGACTTCCAAATCAGCCTCTTTATCTATTAGTTTTTTTCCCAAATCACTAGCCTGAATTTCAATTTTTACTATTTGTGTTTTGGCACTGTTAATTTTTGACTGTAAATCGCCGGATTCCTTTTTCAAAGGTGCCATTGATGTTTCCAAATCAGCAATTTGTTTTCCAATATTATTTATTTGTTCATCAATGGTCTCAGCCAGAATTGTTCCCGAAACCAAGCCAAAAAGACCCCATACAATTATCATGGATAATAACAATTTTCCCATTATTTCTTTCACTCTTTCATTCTATCATCTGATATACTTAGGCCATGAAGTTAAGCGCCAAGATTAGTAGTTTCTTGATGGTTGCTGCTGCCTTTTTTCTCTCAAATTCCTCAGTTTTGGCAGCAGAGAATGTTTTATGTCCCGATGGTGTCAGTGTTAATACGGCTCTTGGTTGTATACCGGTTCAAATGGACAAATTCATTGCCTGGTTTTTACCTTATCTTTTTAGTGTTGGTGGGGGAATTGCCTTTCTTTTAATGATTTATGGTTTCATTTTAATGACCACCAGTAATGGTGATCCCAAGGTAGTTCAAGGGGCCAAGGAAACCATTTCTTCAGCCATTATTGGACTACTAATTTGTCTTTTCGCCATTTTTATTCTTCGTCTAATCACCATAGATATATTAAAAATTCCCGGAATATCCTAATAATTATGGCTCTAAATAACACTGCAGTTTTACCTCAAAATCCCATTCCTCAATTTAACAATCCAGGTAGTCTTATTTCTGCTCTTTTACCATACATATATGGTTTTGCCGGTTTGGCGCTTTTTGTTATGTTAATTTGGGGGGGTATTATTTTGATGACTGCCGCTGGCGATCCGGCCAAAAGTAAAGAAGGTTATGGCAAAATAACTGCCGGTCTTATTGGATTTATGATAATCTTTGTCTCATATTTTGTCGCCCAAATTGTTGAAGTTGCTCTCGGTGTCAAAATTCTCTAGATTTTATTTTCCCATTCTTCTATCTCTATCTTGATACCAAATTATTACTTTCTCTAATTCTTTTGGTCCAAAATCAGGCCACAAAACATCTGTAAAATATAGTTCTGCATAGGACATTTGCCACAATAAAAAATTACTCAAGCGAAATTCTCCCCCGGGTCTAATTACTAAATCGGGATCAGGTTGGTCCTTTGTATATAAATAATTCGAAACCAATTTTTCGTCAATTTTGTTAGAGGGCACTTTATCTTTTATAATATTTTTAATTGCGGTAACAATTTCATCCCTTCCACCATAATTCAAAGCTACGTTAAATTGTATTTTTTCTTCAATTACTGCCATTTTAATAATCTTTTTTATAGCCTCTTTCACTTTAAAAGGAAACGCTTGAAAATTTCCCAAAACAAAAAACTTTATCCCGGATTTTCGATACTGATCAGCTTTATTTCTGACCAAATTAATCAGTAATTGAAATATACCCTTAACTTCCTGAGGAGTTCTTTTACGCCAATTTTCAGTTGACAGAGCATAAACAGTCAGGTTTTTTATACCTATATCTCGACAGTATTCGACAATCTGTTGTAGATTATCGGATCCTGCTCTGTGTCCTTCAATGTCAGGTAGGTTATGTTGTCTTGCCCATCGGCGATTTCCATCCATAATAATGGCAATGTGTTTTGGCAAATTTGTTGAATCTATTTTTTCGGCCATATTAATTAAGTCGTTAATTTATTAGAAACTATTTATCCTAAATTCGGACAGGTCATTTTATCACAAAAAATCCCCCTAAATGGGGGATTAATTGAAATTCATGCTTCACTATTTTAGCCAAATTGTTAGTACCAGAAAGGTTTTGAGTAATCCCGATTATTCATCGGGACAAAAACCTCAAAGGAGGTGATCCATCCGCACCTTCCAGTACGGATACCTTGTTACGACTTAACCCTCATCGCTGGATTTACCTTAGCCCCACATAAAGTAGAGTTTTGGGTACCCCCAACTTTGCTGATTTGACGGGCAGTGTGTGCAAGAGGCGAGAACGTATTCACCGCACGCTGCTGATGTGCGATTACTACCAATTCCGGGTTCATGCAGGCGAGTTTCAGCCTGCAATCCCAACTGAGGGCTAGTTTAGGGATTAGCTCCACCTTGCGGTCTTGCAACCCTCTGTTATAGCCCATTGTAGGATGTGTGTAGCCCTGGATATAAGCATCATGATGACTTGACGTCGTCCCCTCCTTCCTCCTAACAAAATAATGCTAGGCAGTCTTCTGTGACACAATAACACAGAACGGGGGTTGCGCTCGTTACCTCACTTAAGAGAACAACTCACGTCACGAGCTGACGACAGCCATGCAACAGCTGTGCACCACCCTCGAAGGACGCTCCCTTTCAGGAGCCTGCAGGTGCATTTCAAACCCAGGTAAGGTTCATCGCTTTGTATCGAATTGAACCACATGCTCCACTGGTTGTGCGCCTCCCCGCCAATTCGTTTGAGTTTCGGCCTTGCGGCTATACTCCCCAGGCGATCCGTTTAACGCGTTTGCTAACATCCCCCCCAATAAAAATTGAGAAGAACTAACGGACAATGTTTACGGCTAGGACTACTCAGGTCTCTAATCTGATTTGCTACCCTAGCTTTCGTCTCTGAACGTCAGTATGTACCTAGTTACCCGCCTTCGCGCTTGGTGTTCTTTTTAGTATCCACGGATTTAACCCCTACACTAAAAATTCCAGTAACCCCGATACCACTCTAGTCTTCTAGTATCTTGCCCCTTTCCTCGATTAAGTCGAGGTCTTTGAAACAAGACTTAAAAAACCGTCTACAGACCCTTTACGCCCAATAAATCCGAGTAACGCTCGTAGCCTACGTATTACCGCGACTGCTGGCACGTAGTTAGTAGCTACTTATTCTTTCGGCCTTCATGGCCGGAAAAAAGGAGTTTACAACCCTAGGGTCTTCATCCTCCACGCGGTGTCGCTGCGTCAGACTTTCGTCCATTGCGCAAAATTCCTAACTGCTGCCACCCGTAGGTGTATGGGCCGTGTCTCAGTCCCATTGTGCCAGGCTCTCCGCTAAGAGCTGGTAACCGTCATAGCCTTGGTAAGCCGTTACCTTACCAACAAGCTGGTAGTAAATAGGCCGTTTTCGTAGTGACTTGCGTCTTTCACCCGTAGGCGTATGGGAAATTACCCCACCTTTCGGTGGGCTATGCCCCGCTTCGAAGTACGTTCCTATTTTATACTCACCCGTTTGCCACTGAACTGGCGATCTTCACTAAAGAGAAGAGAACCTCCTTAGTGAAGACCACAAATCCCGTTCGACTTGCATGTCTTAGGCACACCGCCAGCGTTCACCCTGAGCCACGATCAAACTCTTAGTACAAAAATTGAAAATGAAATACCGAAATATATCGGTGTCACTTTCTGGTACTAACGAAATGGCTAAAAAATGAAGCTGAATTTGTTAAAGAACAACGAACAAAAATAAGTCCCGATTAATCGGGGTAGAGGTATTATATTATAAATTTACGATTTGTGCAGTAGGTAAGTTGATAATTTCTGCAGAAGTAAATATAGTTTGGTATTTACGGCATATTTCAACTACAATTTGTCTATGATTTTCATCAAGTTCCGAAAAGATATCATCTAAAAGAAGAATTGGCTCTTCATTGTACTGTTCTTCAAGATAATTAATCTGCGCCAATCTTAAGGCCAAAACCGCCAACCTTTGTTGACCTCTAGATCCCCAAAAAGCTAAATTTTTATCTTCGGTTTCAAAATCTGCATAATCAATGGAAAAGTCATCTAGATGAGGTCCACATTTACTGTGTCCGACGGCCAATTCTAAAGGGTAAAGTTTTTCGAGCTTGTCTGGAGTTACCGCTGAAGCCTGATACTTTATTAAAAATTTATTTATTTCTTTATCAGAATGGTTTAAAAAAAACATATTTGCCGATTTTACCCAATTAAATCTGAAACTCTGGATAATTTCAGCATTTTTTATTAGAGATTGGTCCCAATAAAATAATTCGGTTTTAGATGCTTTTCCGGTGGCTATAATGTCCAATAGTTCATTTCGATGTTTTAAGGCTTTGTGATATTGAGATAAGGCACTAGCATAGCGCCATTCCGTGTTGGCAAATACTCCGTCTAAAAAATCACGGCGGCGTCCCGGAGACCCATTAACAAGTCTGATATCTTCAGGTTCAAAAACAACAATCTTGGCCTTACCCCAGTATTTAGCCCTGGTTTTTACTACTTTATCAATTAAAAATCGTCTTTTTAGACTCCCGGTATCTTCTCTCCACAATTGAACTTCAACTTCGCTTTCGCCATCTTTATCGTTAATTTTGGCTCGAACACTACTCATCTTTTCACCCCATTTTATTAGTTGACCTGAACTTGATGATCGAAAACTTTTTCCGGAAGATAGAAAGAAAATAGCTTCCAACAAATTAGTTTTACCGGATCCGTTTTGTCCCAAAATGAGATTAGCCTTTTTATCAAGTTCCAACAACTTTCTTTCATACGATCTGAAATTCTGTACCAATATCTTGCTGATATACATCTTCTGCCTATTATAGCCGATAATCACTCAAAATTCCTCTAAAACAAAAACTTATAAAGATTATTGAGGATATAATGCGTTATGGATTTTGATTATAAGTATCCCGAATTTCTAACAGAACCAGCCAAAAAAGAATATTTCACTCGATTTATCAGTTTAAAAAGTCGGGATAGAGATGGAACTGCTGTATGTATTAACCTCCATCCAAAAAATTCCAATATTAATAGTAAAGAAGAAGTTGTTTTATATTGTGACAAAGTAAAAGTCGATGAAACTCTAAAAGAAGCTGTTAATAGATGTTTGTGGGACGATTTTGGTCTAAAAATGATTAGTTATCATCATCGTTTGGACGTCATTGATTTAGCCAAAAATAAGTTTGGTGAATCTTTACCTAGAATTGGGATAAATGCCTATGTTGAATATTCACCACTCGAGAATAAAGAAGTTGTTGGTTGTCAGGCTGAATGGATTAGTAGAAAAAAATATCCGCTAACAAAAGGTGAGATGGATGTCTTAGATTGGTTAGAAATTGATGATCATGAGCTTGCTTCAAATCGATTCACCAAAGAAGAAGTCATTACATTTGTGAAGAATTTATATACACAGGGAGCAATGGATGTTTTTATGGATCTTTTAGAACCAGATGAAAGTTATTGTGACTCATTAGAAATTATTCTTCCTGCCAACCCAGGACAAAGACAAAAATTATTTACTCTTTACAATGAAGAATTAAAGCACGAATTTCCTGAAGCCAAGGAAGAAACTGATATTATGCAAGATTCTTTAAATCTCTGGTGGGACTAGAAACAAAACGTGTCCAGTGGGCAGGAGTTGAACCTGCATAAAACGGTTTTACAGACCGTTGCCTAACCGCCCGGCACCCACTGGTCGTGAGTGATTATAACAAAATTATCAGGTAAAATAGTATAACTTATGACTCTTCGTCTCATCTCCTGGAATCTTGCCGGTATGCGTGCCGCCATCAAAAAAGGTCTTTTTGATTTTATGAAAACTGACAATTCTGATATTTATTGTTTTCAGGAAGTTAAGGCTAAAGCGGATCAAGTACCCCTAATTGAATGTCCTGATGGTTATCATAAGTTCTGGAATCCGGCCGCCAAGGCAGGCTATTCCGGTGTCGCGACCTTCACCAAAATGGAACCAAAATCAATCATTATTGGTGACCGTGATAATGATTGGGATGATGAAGGTCGAGTTATTATTACCAAGTTTGACGAATTTACTTTGCTTAATGTTTATTTTCCGAATGGTCAACGTGATCTCGGTCGTCTTAATTTTAAAATGAAATTTTATGATTATTTTTTAAGTTATATTGATGATTTACGGGACAGGGGAGAGAAGGTAATTTTCTGCGGTGACGTCAATACTGCCCACACCGAAATTGATCTCGCTCGACCAAAAGACAACATCAAAACTTCCGGCTTCTTACCAATAGAACGAGCTTGGATGGACAAATTAGTTGCTCATAAATGGACTGACACATACCGTATCATAAATGGTGACAATATTGAGTATTCCTGGTGGTCTCAACGCTCCGGAGCTCGTCCTCGAAACATTGGTTGGCGTATTGATTATTTCTTCGTCGACGAGGCTCTGAAATCTAAAGTCAAAGATGCCTTAATTCTTACTGATGTTTTCGGAAGTGATCATTGTCCGGTTGGTTTAACCATTAATTTATAAAAAAATAACAACAGTAAACAGATACCCTCAACATTCTGAAACCGCTGAAATTGAAGCAGTTAATAAATTGGTTTTTTTCATGGAGGATTCATTAAATAAAAACCGTCCTGTTCTGCTGCTATTGTCAGGTGGGACCTGGATTCCAGCTATGGAAAAAACCAATTATTCAAGTTTGATTTTGAATCCTAATCTTAAGAATTTAACAATTATGGCTCTAGATGATCGTGTTGAGATTGGTCCAAATAATAATTTCACCAAAATAATTTCAGTACCCTTTATAGATTCTTTAATCAAATTAGGTGCCAAAACTATTTCCACGCTTCCGGACATTGATGAGAATATTGATATTTTTAGCCAAAGAATCGATTCTTCTATAAAAAAATATTTATCCTTAAATTCCGATGTTATTATGATTGCTACCGCTGGAATCGGTGGCGAAAGTAATGTTCCGGGTCATATTGCCGGTATCGAACCAATTGAAGATCGACAAGAATTTTTAAAAAATTTTCAAGACTCGAATGTATTGTATCGCGGTTACATTGCTAAGAAACTTCAACCGGGACTCCGCGCCACTGCCACCTTTTCATTATTGGATAAAATCAATTATTTTATTTTGTTAATATTAAATCCTGAACAAAAAGCCCAACCCCTAGATATTCTCTTATCCGATACTCCGACAGCAATAAACAATTTTCCATGTGTCTATTTTCGCAATCATCCTGACGCTACTATATACACCGATATTCCTAAACAATGAACCTTTTTGTCCCTTCTTTTTTTAACCATTGATTATTTTCGCGCCAATTACTATCATAATTTCCCAACAATTCCCAAAATGACTTTGAATGATTTTTTATCGTCAAATGGGTTAATTCGTGTAAGATTATATGTTCAAAAATAGGGACAGGGAATAAAATAATTTGCCAATTAAAATTTAAACTGTCCCCATGAGAACACGATCCAAATCGGGAACTTTGATTTTTGACATTCACTTTTTCATAGTGCAAATTAAATTTTTGAGCCAGTCTTTTTGTATTTTCTTTAATCAATTTCAAAGCAGTAGTTCGCATTTTTTTATCGATAATTTCTTTTATTTTATTTTTTTCTGAATAATTTACGTATATTTTTTTATCCATGATTACCAGGGAATCTCTCAAACTTTTCTTTGTTTCCACCTCGTAACTTTCTCCCAATATCTCAATTTTTTTTATGTTACTTAAAGTTTTTTTATGACTTAATTTTTCATTTTGTTTTAAAATCCATTCACTATTATCATTCAAAAATTTTTTTACAAAAATCATCGGAGTCAGCCAGGGGACACTCATTTCAATTTTATTTTTTTCTCGTAATCTTAATCTAACCGACCTCATCGCTTTCTTTTTTACTATCACCTCAAATTCACTGTCTCCAATCCTAATTTTTTCCATAGATGCTAATATATTATCAGGGATGATATACATTGCGGCAGATCACCGGGGTTTCCGGCTCAAAGAAGAACTAAAAAAATGGCTTGAACAGGAGCTTTATGAATTTCGGGATCTTGGACCATCAGAATATAATCGTGATGATGATTATCCGGAAATTGCCATAAAATTAGGAGAAACAGTTGTTCAGGATAATAGTCGTGGTATTTTAGTCTGTGGTTCCGGCGCCGGTGCTTCAATCGCAGCCAATAAAGTTCTTGGTGTTCGAGCCGGTTTATGTACTTCAATAAAACAGGCTAATTCGGCCAAAAATGATGATAATATTAATATTCTATGCCTCAGCGCCGACTGGGTTAGCGCCGAAGATAACCAAAAAATTGCTGAAACTTTTTTAAAAACCCTATTCTCTTCCGAAGAGCGTTATATTAGAAGAATTAATCAAATCAAAGACTATGAAACTAAAAAGCGTCAGTGAAGTCCTATCAGGAACCAAGGTCGTTTTACGTTTAGACCTTGATTTACCTTTTTCCGAGAATACAATTCTCGACAATTCGAGGCTTCAGAAGTCTCTGTCCACCATTAAACTTTTACTCGAAAAAAAGTGCAAAATTTTAATCATCGGACACAGAGGTAGACCCGAAGGTATCGATGAATCTCAGTCATTACGTCCTGTCTATCTGGAATTAATGTCACTTTTAGAACCCAATGGTGAAAATTTAATTAATAGTGTTTTTGTGCCGGAAATTAATCAGGATGTTATTGATCAGGCTCTAGCTGTCAACCAAATTGTATTTTTAGAAAATCTCCGTTTTTGGCCGGGTGAAGAGGCTAATGATCCGGAATTTTTGACACCTCTGGCCAATATTTGTCAGGCTTACATTTGCGATGCCTTTGCTGTCGCCCATCGGGCTCATGCTTCAATGACTTTATGGCAAAAATTGCCAGCCTTTTATGGTCTCAGTTTTATGGACGAATATTCTCATTTAGAAGCACTGATAAATCCGGCTCGTCCATTTATTTTAGTTTTAGGTGGTGCCAAAGAAGACAAAATAAAACATCTTGATAAATTGATTCCTCTTTGTGACCAGATTTTAATTGGTGGCAAATTGCCAAAACTTTTAACTCTTACCGATCCAAAGATTATTCCCGCCACTTTAATTCCCGATGGCTTTGATATTGATGAAGCCGCTATTGCCAAATTTACTGAAATAATAAATGGTGCAAAAACAATCATTTGGGCAGGTGCTATGGGTTTTTATGAGAAGCCAGAATATCAAAATGGAACTGAAAAAATTGCCGCTGCTATAGCTGAGGCCAATGCTTACAAAGTTATCGCTGGCGGTGATACAGGTGCTTCAGTTGTTAAACTTGGGCTAAAGGATAAATTTGATTTTGTTTGTTCTGGTGGGGGAGTTCTTCTCGAATTCTTAGTCAAACACGACCTTCCAGCCTGGTCAATTTAAGTATTTTTTCACGAATTTACATCGAAATGTCATTAATTTTTTAATGTATTATTAGTTTATGACAAATAAAAAACTTGTAATTGGTATCAATGGTTTTGGTCGGATTGGAAGCGTTGTTCTTCGCGCCATAAATGCTGAAAAATATGACATAGATGTTGGAGCAATTAATGTCAAAAGCGAGATGGAAATGGAGGCTTATGCTTTGCAGTTAAAATACGATTCAGTTTATGGACGTTTTCCCGGTAAAGTTTCTTTTTCCGAACCGGAAAAGGCCGGGGAGTTAGGTCGTTTACTTGTCAATGATATTCCTATCCCTTTTCTGGTTGGCAGTGACCCTTCACGTATTCCTTGGAAAAATTATGGTGTTGACATCGTTTTAGAATGTACCGGCGCTTTTACCGATTCTAAAGCGGGACTCCATCTCAAAGGTGGTGCCAAAAAGGTTGTCATCTCCGCTCCAACCAAAGACAAAACAATTCCAACTTACATAATGGGAGTCAATGAGAATGATTATCACGGTGAAACAATTGTTTCCAATGGTTCTTGCACCACTCAATGTGTAGCTCCGGTAGTAAAACTAATCGACCAAAAAATTGGATTTCAAGAGGGTGTTTTAACCACTATTCACGCCTATACAACTAATCAAAATATTGTTGATGGTGCCGGTAAAGATGCTCGTCGTGCCCGCGCAGCAGCCATCAATATTGTTCCAACTTCCACTGGTGCTGCCGAGGCCGTTATCGCTTGTTACCCAGAAGCTCGTGGTCGTTTCATGGGTACAGCTATTAGAGTTCCTGTAATTTGTGGTTCTTATTCTGACATAACCTTCAAATTAGTCCGTGGTACCACCATAGAAGAAGTAAATTCAATTTTTGAAGATGCTGCCTGTCAGACAACAATGGTTGGTAAAGTAAAAGTCTCTTACGAACCCCTTGTTTCTTCCGATATCATCGGTAATAACGCTTCTTGTGTCATCGACACCCGTATGACCAAGGTAGTTAGTGGTGATATGATTTCTATCGGTGCCTGGTATGACAATGAATACGGTTATAGCTGCCGTCTCATTGAAATGGCACTCCATATATGGAAATAATTCCTACCACTAATCCTCAACTTGATTTTCGGGAAGCTGAAAAACGTATCGCTCAAATAAAAGATTTATCGACTTGGATTCAGGTTGATGTTACTGATGGAATATTAGTCAAACCCCCCACTTTTTTTCTCGAACTTTTGAATCGCACTGATCTAATTTTGGAAAATAACCTTTTTGATATTCATTTAATGGTCAAAGAACCAATAAATTGGATAAAAAAATGTGTTTTTGTTCAGGCCTCACGGATAATCGGTCAGGTTGAGATGATGTCAGATAGAGAAAAATTTGTTACAGAAGCCAAGAATAATGGTTTAGAAGTTGGTCTCGCTTTCGATGTTGACACTCCACTTGATTCAAACATTCCTCCAGAAACAGATTTAATTCTTTTGATGGGTCGTCACATGGGCTTTGAACCTCTACCTTTAAACATTAAAATTTACGAAAGTATCAGTTATCTTAAGGATTTAGGTTTGAAGGTAGCTTTAGATGGGGGAGTAACTCTCGATAATTTTCAAAAAATTAGTGACACAGGAATTGATATCATTTATTCAGGACATAATTATTTAGATTTAACTCATGAAAAAAATTCATAAACGTCCCTTTCATGTTGCTTTTTTTGGTAATGCTTCTACAAAAAAAAGTGATTCTTCTTTTGTTGATGCTTACGATACCGCCCAACTTTTGGCAAAAAATAAATGCACCATTTTGAATGGTGGAGGTCCGGGAATTATGTTAGCCTCTACTTTGGGAGCAAAATCAGTCAAAGGACGTGCTGAAGTAGTGGTTATTAATCCTAAAAATCAACCCGGGCACTATGAAGGTCAATTTTTTGAAAATATTTCAGAGGCTAATCGAAAATTTGTTTTAAAATCGTATCAGGGACGAATCAACAAGTTAATTAAATTAGCCAATGCTTATGTTGTTTTTTATGGAGGTACCGGTACTCTTGCTGAAATGTCATTTGTTTGGAGTGAAGCAAAATTTGCTTATCCACGTCAAAAACCCATCATCTTTTTTGGTAAAAAATGGAAAAAAATAATTAACACCTTAATTAAAGAATTGAATTTGGAAAAAATGGAACAGAAAGTCTGTTATTTCGCCGATACTCCCGACAAAGTTCTTGAGATATTGAAAGGATTTAGTAAAAAAATCTGAGTCCTTATTCCAAATAATCCTGAAGTTTTTTTCTACGACTTGGATGACGTAATTTTCGTAAAGCTTTGGCCTCAATTTGTCTAATTCTTTCACGGGTAACGTTGAATATTTTACCCACTTCCTCGAGAGTTTTTGGTGTTTCTCCCATTAAGCCAAATCGGAGTGACAATACTTTCGCCTCTCTTTCATCTAAAGATCCCAAGACCTCTTCAATTGATTCTCTTAATAGTTCCTTGGAAGTTTCTTCATAGGGGCTTGGTTGAGTGGTATCCTCAATAAAATCTCCCAAAAATGAATCTTCATCATCTCCAACCGGAGTAGCCAGTGATGTTGTGTCTTGTGAAATCCGGTAAATTTCTTCAACTTTCTCAATAGTGATGCCCACTTCTGCGGCAATTTCTTCAATAGCTGGTTCTCGACCCAGTCTTTGGGTTAAGGCTCTGGTGGCTTTGTAAACTTTATTAATAGTTTCTACCATGTGTACTGGAATGCGAATTGTTTTTGCCTGATCAGCAATAGCCCGAGTGATGGCTTGTCGAATCCACCAGGTAGCGTAAGTCGAAAATTTAAAACCACGTTTCCAATCAAATTTTTCTACAGCTCTCATCAAGCCCTGATTACCTTCCTGGACTAAATCTAAAAATGTTAAGCCTCGGCCAATATATTTTTTAGCAATTGAAACAACTAGTCTCAAATTTGCGTTGATAAGATCAGCCCTAGCTTCGTCGGAACCTTTTTCAATGGCTTTTGCCAGTTCAACTTCTTTATCGAAATTAATTAAATCAATTTTTCCAATTTCTTTGAGGTACATTCGGACCGAATCCATGCTGTTTTTTTGTGAAAGCAAAGCCAACAAATCAGCACTACTCAACTTTCCCTTTTCTGAGTCAATTACTTCACGGGATTCAACTTTGTCAAAAACATCAATACCCTTGTCAAACAAATAGTCGAAAAGTTGATCAATCTGCTCGACGTATTTTTCTGGTTCTGGAATTAAAGCTAGAATCTCATCGTTAGTTAAGTAACGAAGCTTCTTTGCTTGAGCAACTAACTTGGTTTTTATTAGAGATATGTTTATTGTTGCTGCCATAGCTTATTATTCTATCAAAAAAAGTCCTCTCAGGACCTAGCTCTTTGCAATATTGCCAATTTGGTCAATATTTGAGCGTACTGGGCCTCTACTTGGGCGATTTTGTCGTCGTCTTCTGAGGCTTCGAGATTAGCAATTATACCACTTAATACTTTTAGCCTGTCCTTTAGTTCTAATTCTTCAATTTGTCTAAGTATTTTACCCCTTTCTTTTTTTCTCTCATCGCTAGTGTTTTGTTCTTCAAAAGCTCTTAAATACAAATTGTTAAAAGTTTCTATCAATTCCGGTTCGAGTTTTCTAACTATTTTTTCTGCATTAAATATTTTGTATTTTTTTACTACCTCGCTAATTTTTTTATATCGCAACGTCTGCCACGCCAATAGTTTCATGGCTGCCTTTGGTTTTTTCATTCTTAAAATTAAGGTCATTAATCTTTCTTCAAGTCTTTCTCTCATGTCACCCCTTTCAACTTCTTCCTTACTCTCCCTCTTTATTGGGATGACGCCATTTTCTGCTTTTAAATATTTTTGAAATTCTTCAACCACACTTACTTCATCAGAATTGATAGCCGTTGCCACTTTTTTCAAATAATCTGATCTGATTACCAGATTATTTATTTTTGCCAAAAAAGGCAAAATTGTCATCAATATCATTTTTTTACCCTTAGATGTATCGACACCGTAACTATTGATACTCGAATTTAAAATAAAATCCCATATACTTTCAGCTTCTTTTAATTTTTTCTTAAAAAATTCTAAATCAGCCTTAATCGCTTCGTCAGGATCTTTGTACTTTCCCTCCAAATCCAAAACTCTAATTTCAAAGTCCATTTTATCAGCCAACTCAATACTTCTAATAGATGCCTTATTTCCGGCAAAATCGGAATCTAATCCCAAGATCAGAGTGTCAGCATATCTTCTAATTAATTGCAGTTGCTCCTCAGTTAAGGCTGTTCCCTTGATAGCGACAACGTTTTCAATTCCCACCTGATAAGGTGAAATCATATCGAGTTCACCTTCTACAATTATGGCTGTGTTTTCTTTTTTTATACTTTCTTTGGCCAGATTCAATCCAAAAAACATTTGACTTTTATGGTAGATTTCAGTTTCAGGAGAGTTAATATATTTGGCTAATTCTGGATTTTTACTACTAGGCAAAATCCTTCCGGAAAATCCTACCACTCGGTCTCGGAAATCAACTTGGGGGAAAATCAGCCTATCTTGAAAACGATCATAAGTTTGACCGCGGTTATATTGACTCTTACCAAAAGAACCATTTTCCATCAGATCTTCCAGTTTAAAATCCTTCTTAAGTAAATAATTGACAATTAATCGGCTATCCCGAGGTGCAAAACCAATCATGAATTTACTAATAATTTCCCGACTGATTCCTCTTTTTTCTACATAAGCCAATGCTTCTTTTCCCAAATCATGATTTGTCAAAATATAATTATAAAATTTAGAGGCTTCTTTATTTATTTCAAACAATTTTTTCTTTTTTGATTCTTGACCACTAAGTTTTCCGGTGTGTATCAGTTTTATTCCTGCCATTTTTGCCAAGTCTTCAAGTGCATCTTTGAAATCAATTCTATTGTATTCTTCCATAAAACTAAATACATCGCCTGCTTTTCCACATCCAAAACATTTGTAGATTTGTAATTCCTGGGAGACTATAAATGAAGGACTTTTTTCCTGATGAAAAGGACAACAGGCCACATAATGACGACCCCTCTTTTTTAAAGGTACAAATTTATTGATAACTTCAACGATGTCCAACTTCTTTTTTATTTCTTCTACCTGATTCTCCACTGGCCTATTCTAACATTTATTCATTAATTCCGAATTCTTCCAACACTTTCTGAATTTTTTCAAAATATCCCGGAAAAACTAAATATTTTTTTAAATCTTTTATTTTCACCCACCTATATTTTTTAATTTCGTGTTCGTCAATTTTTATTTCCTTGCTTTTGCCCAAAAATATAACCAAAAAGCGAATTCTTTCCTGTCCTATATATGTTTTTCCGTCTTTCTCCAATCTATGTATGACATAGTCTTTCGGCCACTTATATTTATCAATTTCTTTTCCGACTTTTTTTATTTCAAATTTATTAGATCCCAATTCTTCCCTTAATTCCCGTAATATAGTTTCATTTGCTTTTTCACCATTATCAATTCCACCACCCGGGAAATCCCATTCTTTACGTTGATGATTCTGTTTATTAATGACTAATATTTTATTATTTTTGTTTATAACCAGTGCCACTGTACTTTTTCGGTAACCCAATTTTTTCCAATCAATTTTATCCATTAAATTATTGCCTCTTTAATTGCTACCCGAATATGTTTTGGTGTTATAAAAATCAACACTACTACCAAACAAAAATTAAACACTCCCAAAAATGAAAATGCTGCTCCAATTCCAAACCAATCTGCTGTAATTCCCGCCAAGGCCGGTCCGATGACAAATCCAATATTGGTGGTAAAGTCGTTCAATCCTTCAATTTCGCCCTGATATTTTTTTGACTCTGTAATGTAGTCAACGTAGGCTCCCTTTATTGCTGGCCAGGCAATAGACCCAAGAGTTGCCGACACTAGAGATACTCCCAATAAAATATATGGATTTTTAATAAATCCAAAAGATATTAATAATAAAGATGACCCTAAAAACGAAAAATAGGCCGTTCTTTTTTTGCCAAATTTTCTCGTAATTGGCTCTACAAACCAACCAGTTACTAGCATTGGCAGGGTATAGGTGGTCATAAATAAACCGCTAAAATCTTTTACATTCTTAAAATTTTCCGCAAACATTGGACCTATTGTCCAAAATGTAGAATCAAATATATACAACATTGTATTAAAAATTAACACTGGGTAGAGGATAGAACTGACATTTTTCCACAGCTTTAATTCACGTAACCAATCAATAGATTTTCTCTTGGCCTCCAATCCCTGATGAAATCCCCGTCGGGTCGAATAGCTTGTTAGAACAACAAAAAATACTGCCGAAATTATCAAAAATAAAAATGCATAAATAAGTGGAGACATGGAAATAATTTGATCAGTAATTATAAGTGATGCAATTATTGGGGCAATTAAATATCCAACTGATTTGAAAATACTGACTATTCCAAAGTTCTGACAATGTTCTTCTTTCTCTGAGTTACCACTAACAAAATCAAATAATCCAAAATTAAATACGTCATAATACAATCCCCACACTGCCATACAAAATATAAATAAAACAGTGCTGTTTGCTGACCACAGCAGTAGAGGATACGTAAACGATAAAAAAAACAATATTAAAAATAATCGCACATAGTGTGTATTTTTAAATAGTTTACTGATCAAAAAATCAAATATCGCTCCGGCCAGTGATGAAGACGCAATTATCAATCCGATTGCCGTTTTTGAATAACCGTGATTTTCAATTAGTATTGGGGTAATAAATGAGATGATTCCATCAAACATGCTCCAAAACAAAATCATCAACGAAGCAGTATATAAGACTTTATGTTCCCGGCTATAACTGGCAATACTCTTGCCAACAATATTTTTCAAAGCCATAATTATTTATACACTATTGAATTCAATGATCGCGGTTTACCAAAAAATCAGGTAGATATTCCAAATAGCTTCTGGCTGGGTTTTCCTTTAAAAAACCTAACTCATTTTTAAAATATTCCTTGGCCTCAGCTGCAAATTTATTCATTAAATTTTGAGCATAGTCCAAACTTTTACATTCTTCCATTTTTTGAATCACCCATTTTACTTCTGTTTCATTTTTATTTTCTCGGCATTTTTCCATAATTTTTTCCAGCTTGTCCTTATCACTACCATTAATTGTTCTCATTAGATGGGCTAGCATTATGGTTCTTTTCCCTTCATAGATATCATTTCCGCATTGTTTTTTTTGTCCACAAAAATCAGAAGTTAAATCCAAGAGATCATCTTTAATCTGAAAACAATATCCGGTTAATTTTCCAAATTCATAAATTTTTTCCAACTGTTCAGAAGTTGCTCCGGCAATAATTGCCCCTTCTCTCATCGGCCCAGCCACAGTGTAATAGCCGGTCTTGCTTTCTAAAATCAATAATATGTCGTCATCGGATAATTTTTTTTTGTTTTCTTGAGCCCATTTAATTTCAATAGTTTGACCCAAAATAGTACGTTTTATAATTTTTGTAAATTCTTCCATAATAAGAAATGTTTTTTCTGCGCCCAGAATCAGTCGGTTGTCTTGAAGTATCTCCCACATTAATAAATGCAAAGCGTCACCAGTGTTAATTGCCAATTCTTTTGAATATTTTCGATGTAAAGTTATTTCTCCCCTTCGTTCTAATGAATCATCTTCAACATCATCATGAATTAATATCCATTCTTCAGAGATTTGTTGGGCTGCAGCCGTATTTATTAAAATATCAACAGGTACTCCCATTGCTTCACCTGCCAAAATTACCAAACAGGGTCTGAAATATTTACCCATTCTCTTAGGATAAACATCAACCATTTCCTGATTAAAATCCATTAGATTTTGATACTTTGCCGCTGGACAGCAAAAATCGTCAAATTTATTTACGAGTTTTATTTTTTTTTCTATTATTGGCCACACTAATTCCCGATTTTTTTTAAGTAAATTTACGAAGTCTTGATGTTGCATACTGTTTTAGTCGTTACTGGCTACCAAAGTCTCCTCTTTTTTTATTTTCGCTCCGGCACTAACCAGTATTTTGTCAAAAGTGTAAGGTGACAATATATATAAAACCTCAAAAGTTGCTACCGACAATTCAAAAGCACAAGGAATTTGATTTGTCACAAAAAATGCTCCTGCTCCTAAAATTAATGCGTTTTTAAAGCTCCCTCTCATTTTTTCCCTAAATATCTTATCAACGATTATTTGGTCCACTTGTCTCTTTGTTGCAATTTCTGCATCGATTCTGTGTCTTGTATAGCTGGAGTGTATTACGGTCAAAAATGTACCAACCGCAGTAATCATATTCATAGTGGTATTTTGTCTGGTCAAATCAGCAACTAACCACCAACTTTCAAAATCAATTGGAAAATGTCTCAATAAAATTATTGACAATATCAACACAGTTCCACTAAATCCACTGCTTTGAATCAGAATTTTATTGTAATTTATCCTTGCCCCAAGTAATTTTTTGTTATTAGTCAAAAATACTTTAAATACTCTCCAAAGTAGTTTTGCGGCTGCAAAAAACAGAGAAATTCCAAGCCATATCAAAAGAATAATTTTCCAATCTACCGTTATTGTTTCAGTTACCTTAAAGAAAGGAAAATTAAAGATAGTTCCTACTAGTGGGTAGTCAGGTCTTGGTACCCACGAATAAAGATATGAGGGATCAAGTTTTTGACTATAAAAATCTATTAAAAATATTCGGCCGGCTGAAAAAAAAGCAATTGCATTAACTACAAAGTTAAAAATATAAAACACGATACCAATGTCACCTTTTTTAACTTTCTCTGAAAAAACCAAATAAGCTTCATCATTACTACTTTTTTCAATTCCTTCTTCAAAGTCTTTAAAGGAATGAGACAATCTCATCCCAATAAATCTAAGGGGTAAAAATACAATGTTCTGAACAATACCAATCAGCAGTACCGACACCCAAACCTGTCCGGTTAAATAATAAAGACTAAAAAAAGCACTTGCATACAGTCGAAAACTTCCACCTCTAAAAAACCAAATTGTCACCCACACTAAAAAGATTACCAATAGAGTTGTGGCTATTGGCATCAGCAGTCGGCTGTTGTCTATTTTTCTAATATCCTTGAATGATGAAGTCACGCTGTTGGAATTATAGCAACTTTGACCTATACTTTTATAATGCCTGAATCTAGGGAAAGAAATAAAGAAATTCCAAGTAACCCTATTGAGACTCAAATCAAAATAGTCGATATCGGCCGGGAAAATGTTGGTAGCGAGCCAATTCCTCGGGAGATTAAAACCTGGATGGAGAAAGTCGAGCAGGCATCTTCTTCTCAACCTCAACAGGTAAATGATGATTCCGGCCAGCCACTTTTAACCCCAATTGCTCCTCAGGATCCCAAAGTTGTCTTACCGATTAGTCGGAATACCTTTGTTGGAGGCTTTAAAAAAACATGGCTTGACGCTGGTCGTTGGCTTTCGGTTTTCATATTTCGATTTATAAAAATTAAGAAGGGAGACGTCACCTTCAAATCCGATGACACCCACTAACTTATTTGACACCATGCTCTCTGGTTTTTGGTTCGTAGCTGTCCTTTTAGTGGTCCTGATTTTACTTTATTTTTTAGGATATGCCCTTACTCTATGGTATCGTTGGCGTGATCGTGAAAAAAAATCTTTGGAATTAATAACACTTTTAGTTGCTGTTCCTCAGGATAATGAAGTCAAAATTGATGCCATGGAACCAATTCTTGGCGCCATCGGTAGTTTCTATAAATCAGCCCGTTTCAAATTCCTTCAAACTTTTATCTCTCAACCTAGTCTTTCATTAGAAATTATTGGTAATAAAACCGATATCCGTTTTTACATATGTATACCCGGGAAATACCGAGATTTACTTGAAAAACAAATTTATAGTGTATACGCTGGAGCTGACATTCAGGCAGTTGATGAACCTAATATTTTCTCCGAAAGTGGCAAAGTTGAGTCGGTTTGGTTGGGGTTGAAAAAATTGTCATTTTATCCTTTAAAAACTTACAAAGAGATTCCCACGGACACTCTATCGGCATTTACTTCGGTATTATCAAAATTGGCTCCCGAAGAAACAGTTGCTATTCAATTAATTCTTTCTCCGACCGACAACTCATGGTCCAAATCAGGTAAGAGTTTTATCAGTGGTACCAAAAAATCCGAGTCAAATCCTGAAAAAGCCTCATACAAAGTTGATGCCAAACAACTTGAAGCCATCGAAAATAAATGTAACAAAACCGGATTTGAGGTTGCTATCAGAGTTGTGGCGGTTGCTCCCACCAAAGAAGTTGCCAAGATAAATCTTTCGAATGTTAAGGCATGTTTTGGTCAACTTGAGTCACCATGGAATAAATTATCGTCCAGAAAGACCTATTTTAAAGCTCAATTTATAGACGATTTTGTTTACAAATATCCGGTTATTTTTTGGTGGAAAAATAAAACCATTCTTTCTACTGACGAAATTGCTTCAATTTTTCATTTACCAAACAAGTCGGTTGAAACCCCAAATATATATTGGATAAAGTCAAAAAAAGCTCCTATTCCTCCAGAAGCTCCACAGGAGGGAATGTATATTGGTGACAATCTCTACCGCGGTGTTAATCGAAAATTCTGTATTACCACCTCTGATCGTCAACGTCATTTTTATATCGTCGGACAAACTGGTGTTGGTAAATCTTGGTTGCTGGCTGACATGGCTCTTCAGGATATTAAAGCCGGGCGGGGTGTTTGTTTTATTGATCCTCATGATACCTATGAAAGTATTCTCGAAAGAATTCCTCCGGAAAGAATTGAAGATGTTATTTATTTTGATCCTTCTCAAACTGAGCGACCCATGGGTTTTAACGTTATGGAGTGTGACCGTGAAGATCAAAAAGATTTTGTTACTTCATCCATTATTAACTTGATGTACAAGCTCTATGATCCTTACAAGACCGGTATTGTTGGTCCTCGTTTTGAACATGCTATCCGCAACATTATGTTGACAGTTATGACTGAAAAGGGAGCTACTTTTATTGAAATTGTTCGTTGTTTAACTGATCCTTCTTATGTCCAATATTTACTTCCAAAGGTAAATGATCCCATGGTTAAAAGATATTGGACTGATCAAATTGCCAATACGAATGATTTTCATAAATCAGAAGTATTAGATTACATTGTTTCTAAATTTGGTCGTTTTATCACCAATACCATGATGAGAAACATCATTGGCCAGGGAACTTCTTCTTTTAATTTCCGTGAAGCTATGGATAACGGTAAAATTCTCATCATCAATTTAGCCAAAGGTTCAATTGGCGAAGAAAATTCTGCTTTCTTGGGTTTAGTTTTAATTCCAAAAATACTTATTGCCGCTATGAGTCGTCAGGATGTTCCCGAAGAAAAACGTCGTGATTTTTATCTATACGTCGACGAATTTCAAAATTTTGCCACCCAGGATTTTGCTGTCATCCTTTCTGAAGCTCGTAAATATCATTTGAATTTGACTGTTGCTAATCAATTTGTTTCTCAAATGGATGAGGAGGTCAAAAATGCTGTCTTTGGAAATGTTGGTTCTATTTGCTCTTTCCGTGTCGGTATCTCAGATGCCGGTTTCTTGGTTCGTCAATTCCAACCTGAATTCAATGAGCACGATTTATTAAATCTAGGAACCGGAGAAATTTATCTGAAAACCATGGTCAATGGTGTTCCAAAATCTCCCTTCTCACTTAAAGTTGCTGCTGTAGAGAAGAAAAAGCCGGGTAATCCAGAGATGGCTGAGATGATTAAAAAATTGTCCAGTCTCAAGTATGGACGTCCAAGAGCCATTGTTGAAGCTGAAATTGCCAAGCGCGCCAGATTATAGTTCTTTTAATTTAATCCCTCTTGATTCTTCTTTGGAATCAATCAACTCAAGATATTTTTCAGTAGTCGAGATTCTCTTGTGACCAACAACCTGAGACACCACATCTAAAGGTACCCCAGCTTTTAACTGAAATACGATGAATGTATTTCTCAAATCATTTACTTTAATTCCCTTAATATCGGCTTTATTAAAATATCTATTTAGTAAACTTCTGATATTTCTAGCCAATAAAACTCGTCCGGTTTTAGTAATAAAGACATTTTTGTTTTTACTGTTATCAGCTCTGACTTCGTCTAGATATCTCTTCAAGGCAGTTTTAGCAGAATTATTCAAAGGCACTTCTCTTTGAGAGTGACTCTCATAACTTTCAACCACAATCCCATTTTCCTTAATGTCTTCCATTCTTAAATTCTCAATTTCCTTAATTCTTAAACCGGCTTGAAGCATTAATTCTACAATCGCCGATGCTCGGATATCGTTTCTACAGGCATCGCGAAGTGATCTATATTCAATTGGTTTCAAAATTTTGGGAATATCATTTTCATATTTAGGATGTTTAACATCACCAGAAGGATCAATACTTACTTTTCCTTCGTCTTTCAAAAATGAAAAGAAGTTTTTGATTGAATTTAATTTTCGGGAAACAGATTTGGCAGTATATCCATTTTCAGTCAAATCCTTTTTAAATTCTTCAATTTCTTTAATAGTAACTATTTCAACATTGGTAATCTGTTTTTTTGCTAAAAAAATTGACAGCTGATTAATGTCACCTTTGTAGGCTACAATAGTATTAATCGACTTCCCCTTCTTTTTTAGGGTGTCGGTGAACAAGTTTAAAGCATCATTTAAGGCTAAATTAGACATAATTTTATTATAAATATGTCTTATAGTACCACATATTAGGCTATTCAACAACTATGCTAAAAAAACACCTATATCAGGTCATTTTTATAGTAATTATTATTTCGTCAATTTTGGGGATATCAAAACAGTTAAGTCTTCTCTTAAACGCTCGTCAACAGACTTACAGTCTTGAACAAAAAGTTTTGAATTTAGTAAAAAGAAATGAGTCTCTAAAAAAGTCCCTAAATCCTTAAATATTTACTCATTTCAACTGTTGTGCTAGAATCCAACAGTCCTAAGACAACATGCGGGGTAGTGTACGGCTGCACGTGAGGCTCATAATCTCACAGGCTGGGTTCAACCCCCAGCCCCGCAACTAACAAAGAGGTCGTCATTAATTTGACGGCTTTTTTGTTGCAATTTTATGGTGAAATTTAAATGTAATGCAAAATTTTGCTATAAAATACAATTCCGATTTATCGGGATATGTTCTCAATTTATTGATATAATCACATTGTTTCTGGCAGGGTAGCTCAGTTGGTTAGAGCACGGCATTCATAACGCCGGGGTCGCGGGTTCAAGTCCCGCCTCTGCTACTTCGTTATTTGGGCATGTAGCTCAGTTGGTTAGAGCGCCGATCTTATAAGTCGGAAGTCCATGGTTCGAGTCCATGCATGCCTACAATCTTGTATTCTCCCTATTTTTAGTATAAAATTAACTGTTCCAAATTTATCGGAACAATATGACCCAAGAAAAAAACGAACCTGGAGGGTGTGACCCTCTGAGTTTATTTCAAAATTCTAAGTTACTCAAAAATGAATCTACAATTAATAGGTCAAATTTTGGGGTACTTTGCAGTCGGCTTTGTCGAAATGTTTTTGGCCACTCAAAGAACCTATTGGATTTCAAAAGGCCGATCACGCGCTGCGGCCCTCTTAGTGTTTTTTGAGAATTTTCTTGCCATCTACATCATTTATCAAATAGCCAATAATCTTGGCGGTAACATTATAGTTTTAATTTCTTACGCTCTCGGAAATGCTGTAGGAACTTATATCAATCTAGAGAAAGTTCCTTTTTAAGTCGAATTAAAGTCAATCTCATTGATATTTTTGTCTTCGACAACAGTCAAGACACCCGGTCTGGGATAATCAACCATTTCACGTTTTTCATATTCACTTCCTATTAAAATATTTTTAAGTCCAGCGATAACTGCTCCATGAGTACAAACGACAATTGTTTTATATTGTCTTTTTTTCATTTCATTTATAAAACTCTCCAATCTTTTTACTAAATTGTCAAATATTTCGTGGCTAAATTCATTTAATCTGGCATCATTTACAAAATCTAATTCGGAAATGTTACTGACAATTTTGTTTGATTGTTGACATCTGAGATATTCAGAAGACACGTTAAAATCAGAATTAATATCTTTTAAATAAATTGCCAATTTTTCTAAAGCTGGAATGCCATCAGGTAATATTTCTACTGAAAAATTATCCTGAGGATAAGGTTGTCGATTTTTTGTATAAAATGTATCTCCGTGTCTAAAAAGATAGTATTTTGTCATTTATTTAATTAATTTATTTATACTCATTTGTTCCCGGACCTTTTCTACTGTTTCGATAACCACTTTTCTGGCTCTTTTTGTACTCTCAATTAAAATTTCTTTAGCTATTTCTTGTCTTTCTTCATAGTACCTTCTTTTTTCACGAATTGGAGCCAAAAAGTTATTCATTACTACAAATAATTTTTCTTTTACCTCTTTGTCTCCTACTTGTCCCAATCTATATCTAGCTTTTAAATCTTCTACTTCAGCTTTATTTGGATTAAAAGCTTCGTGATATTCAAAAACCGGATTACCTTCAACTTTTCCCGGATCTGTTGCATGAATTCTCTTTGGGTCTGTGTAGCAGGCTTGAATTTTTTTTCGGAGAGTTTCTTCGTCATCAGACAATAAGATTGCATTCTGACCGCTTTTACTCATCTTCATTTTACCGTCAGTTCCTATTAATCTGGCAACCCGTCCAACTTTTGCATCTGGAATTACAAAAGTTTCACCATAAGCTTTGTTAAAATCACGGGCAATTTCTCTGGTTTGTTCAATTACCGGTAGCTGATCTTCACCGACCGGTACCAAATCAGCGTTAAAACCTAAAATATCTGCTGCCTGTAAAATTGGATAACAAATAAATCCCATCGAGGCATCCAGTTTTTTGTAATTGATTTCTTCTTTTACTGATGGATTCCTTATTGCTCTGGCATGTTTTACCATAGTTAAAAAGTAGCTATAGAGTTCTAAAGTTTCCGGAATTCCTGACTCAAGATATATCGTTGTCACTTCTGGATCAATTCCTGCAGCCAAGTTATCTAAATAAACCTCATAAACATTTTTGTTAATTATTTCCGGATGAGTGTAATCATTAGCGTAAGCATGGACGTTGGCTAATAAAATGAAAGTGTCATATTCGTGTTGAAGCTTAACCCTATTTTCAAGAGTACCAACATAATGACCAATATGTAACCGGCCACTGGGTGTATCACCTGTCAATATTCTTTTTTTACCTTGATTCATATTTATAGTGAAATTTTAACATTTAAAAGAGGGAGGAGATTTTGATAAACATTTTCCACGTCTTTATCTCCACGTCCTGATAAATTTATGACAATTACTTTATTCTTGGGTAAAGATCTTGCCAGTTTTATACCAAAGGCTATCGCGTGGGATGATTCCAAGGCCGGAATAATACCCTCAATTCTGCTCAGTATTTGAAAAGCCTCAGTTGCCTCCAAATCAGTAGCAGTTTCGTTTTTTAGTCTACCAATTGATTTTAAATAACAATGTTCCGGTCCAACTCCAGGATAATCTAGGCCGGATGCTGCTGAATAACTTTCCTGAATTTCACCATTCTCATCTTGAAGCAATAAACATTTAAAACCGTGAATTACTCCAATTTTCCCCTTATATAGTGATAATCCGTGCCTGTTTGTATTTACTCCCATTCCTGCAGGCTCAACTCCAATCATTTTTACTGAAGTTTCATCAATAAAATCATAAAATAACCCAATAGCGTTAGATCCGCCGCCGATACAGGCTATTAAATAATCTGGTAATTTTTTTTCAATTTTATTTATTTGTCTTTTTGTTTCCTCTCCAATTATTTTTTGAAAATTTCTCACCATCATTGGATAGGGATGTGGCCCTACGGCTGACCCCAATAAATAAAATGTGCTTGTATCGTGAGCATAGGCATTAAGGGCTTCATCTACCGCATCTTTAAGAGTCCCTTGGCCCGAGTTAACCTCTATTACTTTAGCTCCAAGTAATTTTATTTTATAAACATTGATTTTTTGGTTGACAATATCTCTTGCCCCCATATAGACATCACATTGCATTCCTAAAAGCGCCGCCACTGTTGCCGTGGCTACTCCATGTTGGCCCGCCCCGGTTTCCGCAATTAATTTTGTCTTTCCCATTCTTCTTGCTAATAAAGCTTGACCAATAGCATTATTAATTTTGTGTGCCCCGGTGTGATTTAAATCTTCGCGCTTTAGATAAATTTTGGCTCCTTCGCAAAATTTAGTCAGATTTTTAGCAAAATAAAGTGGGCTTGGTCTATTGGCGTAATTTGAATAATAAAATTGAAGATCCTTTAAAAACTCTGGATCTTTTGAAAATTTTAAATAACTTTCTTCAAGTTCTTTTAAAACTTTTTCAAGTTGAGGTGGGACAAAGCGTCCTCCGAATTCTCCAAAATAACCTAATTTTGTGGGTAAACTATATTTTTGTTTCATAAAATTAAAAGTAAATATTAAATAGGGGATTATGCAGGAACCAAGAGATTCGAACTCTTATTACTTGTTCTGGAAACGAGCGTTTTACCAATTAAACTAGATTCCCAAACAAAAATCTCCCAAAAAACCGGGAGATTAAATATTTTTTAGAAAAATAGTTTTATGCCATTAAAACGTCTCCCGATTGGGCTTGTTCGTTTCGCCAATAGAAAGAACATTTAATTAATGTCATCTTGGGTCAAATATATCACTTTTTAGTCCGCTGTCAATCTGTTATACTATCCGAGTCCTTAGTTGTGGCGAAGTCGTTAATTATCAAAGGCGCCAAACTATATAAATAAAATGAAAAAAGAAAACCCAAAAATTTCCGCTGCGCTTAGAACTGTCACTGGACGTGCTGTCAAAAAACTCCGAAAATCTGGTCTTACTCCAGCAACTATTTACGGAAATAAGTTTGAACCCATATCCATCGAACTTTTAACCTTAGAACTCAATAAACTGTTTGATCATGCTGGGGAATCTTTACTTGTTGAAATTGTTGTCGCTGAAAATAGTTATCCTGTAATCTTTAAGAATCCTCAATTCCACCCAATTTCCGGTGATTTAATTCATATTGACTGTTATAAAGTTAACCTTAAAGAAAAAATTACTACTACTGTTCCAGTTGAAATTATTGGAGAATCTTTGGCTGTTAAAAACGGTAATACTTTAATGCAAATTCTTGACGAGATAGAAATTGAAGCTCTACCTTCTGATCTTCCTGAAAAAATTGAAATTGATATTACTAATCTACTTGAGGTGGATGACAAGGTCACCGTGGCTCAGCTCAACATCGACCGTACTTTAATTGAAATCAAAAATGATCCTGAACAAGTTGTTGTCATTATTGAAGCTCAACGGGTTGAGGAAGAAATTCCTGTCGTCGAAGAGACAACTCCGGTTGACGTTCCCGCCACTGCTCAAAAGACTGAAGAGGAAAAAGCTGCTAAGGAAGCTGAGGATGCAGCAGAGAAGTCCGATAAGTAAAATATATTTTACTGATATCCTCCCGAATAGGATCAAGTTTATAGGCGCTTTCAATTGCTCTATAAGCTTGTTCTCTTTGGCTAAGTCGGTATAATAATACTGCTATTTCCATCCAATCATCGGCATTCTTTTCATTCTTTGTTTCCAAAACTCCAAGTCTTTTTTGTAATTCCTCGATTTTATTTTTTTTACTAAAATTTTCAATATCAATAATATTTAATCTTTTCTCAACTATTTTTGCTTTTTCCAAGTCACCTTTGTTTATTAATAGATACCACTTTTGTAAATTACGGTAGTATCGTTCTCCGTACGAGATTGGCCAAATCTTAACCACGTTTGCAATAATTATCCAAATTAACAAGCTAATCAACACCGTATCTTTCATAATCTTCTCATTTTAGCATGTAGAGACGTCAAAAAATGATAAAATACCCCGATGTTTATTCTGGATATTTCCAAAAATTATAATCAAGTTCTCAAAAAAACTGCTGCGGCAATTTCTGCCGGTAAATTAGTTATCTTTCCATCTGACACGGTTTATATTTTGGCGGTTGATCCAACCAATCAAAAAGCTGTCGATATTCTTCTCTCTTTTAAAAACAGGTGGACTGGCAAGGCTATTTCAATTGCCGTTTCAGACATTAATATGGCCGAAAAATACGTTGAAATTTCTACTAATACCAAGAATTTATATCAAAATTTACTCCCTGGTCCTTTTACAATCATTTCTCCGGGCCACCATCATGTCGCCAAGGGTATCGAAGCCGAAAATGGAACCTTAGGAATTCGTATTCCTGACTCAAAATACATTTTAGATTTAATTAAACTATTGGGAAAACCTATAACCGCCACTTCAGCCAATCTCAGTGGTCGGACACCAAATTATTCTGTAGCCACTTTTCTTCGACCACTTTCTCAAAAAAAGAAAGATATTATTTCCTTAATTGTTGATGCCGGAAAACTACCAAAGAATAAGCCCTCCACAGTTATAGACGCTGTAGGCAATGAAATAACCATTCTTCGTCGGGGTGATTTAATTACCGGATCTTCAGAAACCCTAGTCTCAAAATCAGAAGCGGAAACCGGAAAAATAGCTGAATTTTTACTTCAAAAAGCTATTAAACTTGGTCAAGATAAACCGATTATATTTTCTCTATCCGGTGATTTAGGTTGTGGTAAAACTGTATTTTCACGAAGTATAGGGAAAAAAATGGGCATAACTCAAAGAATCCTTTCACCAACCTTTGTAATTTATAATCAATATCCACTTTCAAATTCTAACTTCAAAATTTTTTATCATTTTGACCTCTATCGTCTAACCAGCAATTTTGAATATCAGGAAATTGGTTTTTTCAATCACTTTTCACCTAGAACTATTTCTTGCATTGAATGGCCGGAAAATATGGGAGTTGATATTTTTAAAAAAATTAAAGAAAAATCTAACTTCATCTCTATTAACTTTTCTTATCTTGATCCGACCACTCGCCAAATTTCCTTTTCTTTTTCTAAATAAATTTGAAATCTTCCAAAAACTTCTGACATTCTTTTTTTAATTCTTCCTTGGCATTGTGGACACATTGAATAGTATATTTATTATCATCCTTTTCAATGTCTATAATTTTCTGATTAGAGATATCATAAACATAACTTTTTTCTCCTCCAACCAGAAAGGTATCAGTAAAAGTCCTGCCGGAGTTAACCCAAGACCATTCTTTACCGGTATGTACTGTTATATTTCCTAAATAATTTGAAAATACATATCTTTTGCCACTATCTTCTGTCTCAACTGTCAATTTTCTTTTACTGTCATATCTGACACTAAATCCATCTTCTTTACTTTCAAAAATTTCAATTAGTTTTATGGTTGGAGTAACTTCGTCATTAGTTAATGTCACTATTGGTGTTGTTGTTAATGACGGTGTGATTGTGGTTTTTTTTGTTTCAGTTCCCGTATCATCATTTTTCAATTTTTCACAAATTCCACCTACACCTTGTTTCACTAAAGTAGTCCCGTTGTCATTCGTTGTAATATTTCCTGTTTCATTACATTCCAAACCATCTTCACATTGCACTACTCCCTTTGGTCCTGCTCCACAAAATTCTCCTTCTTTTGCTTTTAAAATTGCTTTAGTTGGGGTAATTACCGGAATCGTAATCTCATTTATTTGCTTTTTATTCTGTCCTATTAACCAAAATATGCCAACTCCTGATACTGCCAACAATAATATACTACCTAATATGTATTTTATCGGACTATTTGGAGTAATTAAGTTGGTTCTTTCGGCCATATAATCTATAATACACCACCTATGTACATTCTTGGCATTGAAACTAGCTGTGATGATACTTGTGCTGCCGTTCTAAAAGACAGTCAAATTTTAAGCAACATTATTTCTTCTCAAATTGATCTTCATAAAATTTGGGGTGGAGTAGTTCCAGATATTGCTAAAAGAGCCCATCAGGAAAGAATTAACCCAGTTATAGAAACCGCCTTAAAAAGGGCAAAATTAACTATAAAGGATATTAACTTAATTGCCGTTACCAAAGGTCCCGGATTGGCTATCGCTTTAGGAGTTGGAGTTAAGACTGCCAAAGAGTTAGCCGGTAAGTATCACAAAAAAATTGTCGCCGTTAATCATATTGAAGGACATATGTTGGCTAATTTTTTAACCAATAGTAAAGGTCTTCCCCAACGTCCTTTTATTTTCCCAGCACTAACTCTAACTGTTTCCGGTGGTCACACTAAAATTATTTTAATTAAAAAACTAGGGGATTATGAAGTAGTTGGTGAAACTCTTGATGATGCCGCCGGTGAGGCTTTGGATAAGTCTGCCAAACTTTTAGGACTTGGATATCCGGGAGGTCCAGTAATTGAGAGACTGGCCCTAAAAGGGGATAGTAGTTTCTTAAAATTACCCACTCCAATTGCAAATAAAAAAATTCTCGATTATTCTTTTTCTGGTCTTAAAACTGCTTTTTATTATCAAATTAGAGATTGGTCAAAAGCAAAGATATCAAAAAATTTAGCTGATTTAGCCGCTTCTTTTCAAACAGCGGTTTTTGATACATTATTAAGAAAATTCTCTCTTGCTGTTGAAAAATATCAACCATCTTGTCTTTTAATTTCCGGTGGCGTGGCTGCCAATTTGACTCTGCGAAAGCGGGTAAGGGCACTGGCCAAAAAATATAAATTACCAATATATTTACCCTTTAAAAAAGAACTAAATACCGACAATGCCGCCATGATTGCTCTTGCTGGTTACTATCAAGCTAAAAGGGGAGACTATGCTAATTTAGAGACTTTCGACATCGATTCCCGCGCTGAGTTATAATTGAGTATGCGAATACAACTATACGATCGAGGTTTACCTCCAGGAAAACAATTATTTGCCAATCTTCAAAACTTGTGTCAACGTCTTCAGATTGATTATGATCCCGAATACAGTAAAGATATGACTCGGGTTTATGCTATGGGTTTACAGGGGAATACCATTCTTTTAATTGACGGTGAGGTCGCTCTCATCGACAAATATCCATCGACAAAAGAACTTGAAAACATTCTCAATGACTATCGAAAATAAAAAGTGGTAATATAGGCCAAATGGCTAAAAATGATCTTGAGGGTGTTGTTCTAAGGGCTGTAATCTTTGATGTCAACAACAATATTCCCCTTATTAGACATCGGAGTGGTTGGTTTGGTTTGCCTGGTGGTCATATTAAAAAAAACGAGGTTGGTGAAGGAATAGAATTAATTAGTGACAAAATTCCACTTCCATTGATTAGGGAAGTTCATGAAGAATGTGTAAAACTTGACATCTCCAAAGATAAGTCAGCTTGTCTTGGTTTAGTCGAGACGAATGTAACTTTTGGTAACAATGATCCACAGCATCTTACGGCCGTTATTTATGTAGTTAAACATCCGGAAATTATTAATATTGGCAATAGTAAAAGACTTATTTTAACAAGCCTTGACAATCTTCCGGCTCCACTTTTTCCCGATGCTCAAAAGACCTTTGATAGATTGAAAGCAGGTGGAAAAGGAACAATTTTTCCAGAATTTTTAAACCGTGAGTCAACAAGCATCGCTAATTTTGAAATGTCATCTAGAATAATTGGTTACACATCCTAAATTCCAAATAATCTCTTTGCATTGTTATCCAAAATTTTTTCAGTAGTATTAAAGCTTTCACCCCAAATCTCGGCAATTTTTTGATAAACGTATTTTACGTATTCTGGTTTATTTTCTTGTCCTCGAAATGGTTCTGGTGTTAGGAGGGGGGAGTCAGTTTCCGCTAAAATTTTGTCTTGGGGAATTGCTTTGACTACCTCTTCCAATCCAACTTCATAGGTTAAATTACCGTCAAATCCAAAATACCATTCGCCGGGTAAGTCGAGTACTTTTTTTACCCTTTTTTTACCACCACCATAACAATGAATCACTCCTCTTAAATTTCTATATTCACCGAGAATTTGAATTGTTTCATCAACCGCCTTTCTGGCATGAATTATTAGTGGCTTGTTATATTTTTGAGCAAGTTCTATTTGTTTTCTAAAATATTGTATTTGTTTTTCAGTATCCACCTCTCCCAAATATTCTAATCCGCACTCTCCAATCGCGATTACATTTGGATTTTTAACCAATTCTTCCAATAAATTTATATCATCAGATATTTCTTGGGGGTGTATTCCGACAGCAGGATGCAAGAAAGGATATTTATCGGCCAACAATAAATTGTTTCTGGAAGTTTCCAAGTTTGCTCCCGATAAAATCACCGCATCAAGAGACTCTCCCCCAACTATGTCGCACAATGTTGAATCAATATGAGCGTGGGTATCTATCATTTTATTCTTGGAAACAAACCACTATCTAATGGTTTAATTTCTCCATCTAATTGCCCCAATATTTTTTTCGAGATTTCCGGCATTATCGGTAATAAAGCTGTCGCTGCAGTTTTCAAATTTTGGGCACATTCGATTAAGACAGCAATTCTATTTGGATCATTAGCTTCCAATTTCCATGGTGTTACTTCATTAAGTCGATTGTTTGATTTATCAACATACTTCTCAAGAATAATTCCTATAGCTTCGTCAAATTTTAGGTTATCGATCAAGTTCTTGTATTCTTCACTAACTTGCAATTCGTTACTGTCAGTTGATAAACCTTCACCCAGTTTACAGACTCTACTTACTAAATTACCCAAATTGTTGGCTAAATCTGCATTATATTTTTCCTTAAATCTTTCTATTCCCACATCGGAATCATTTTCGGTGGGAAAAGATCTGGCGATTAAATATCTAGCACCATCAACACCAAAAAGATCAACTAATTGCTGTGGCGAAATAACGTTACCAAGTGATTTTGACATTTTTTTTCCATCAATCATGTAAAAACTGTGAGTATAAGTTTTTTTTGGTAATTCGACTTCGGCTGACATAAGCATTCCTTGCCAAATTACCGTGTGAAACCAGAGAATTTCCTTTCCCAGTAAATGTAAATCTGCTGGCCAAAATTCACTTTTTCCCTCTACAAATTGAGTGGCACTATAGTAATTAATCAAAGCATCAAACCATACGTAGGTAGTTTGAGTTTTGTCCCAAGGTAGGGGAATTCCCCACTCAACATTTTCTCTGGACAGTGATATGTCATTAATTCCGGCTTTGAGTTTTGCCAATACTTCAGCTTTTTTACCTTCTGGGAATATATAATTAGTTTCTGGATTTTCAATTAATTCAATAATTTTTGGAACGTATTTAGATAATTTAAAAAACCAATTCTCCTCTGATTTTTGAACTGTTTTTTCCGGTGGATGCAGGGGACAATGACCATCGATCATATCTGTTTCTGTTAAAAATTTTTCACAACCAATACAATACCAACCTTCATATTTTGCTTTATATACATCACCTTTGTCATAAATTTTTTGTAGTAACTCCTCTACTACTTTTTCATGTCTTAGATCTGTTGTTCTGATAAAAAAGTCATTACTAATATTCAAAGTTTTCCAGGCTTCTGAAAAGCGGGGAGCAATCTTATCACAATAAGTTTTAGTATCGATTCCCTCTTTTTGAGCACATTCGGCCACTTTTTGTCCATGTTCATCGGTTCCGGTTAAAAAGAAAACTTCTTCACCTAATTGTCGATGTAACCTAGCGATAATGTCTGCTGCAACAGTTGTACAAGTATGACCAATATGGGGAACATCATTAATGTAATAAATTGGGGTGGTAATATAATATTTTTTTGAATTCATTTTTATTTTAAAAAACAAAAAAGAGTATCTTTCGATACTCTTTATTTTGCCACATTATTTGGCATAAGCCAAACTTTGTGGCTTTTACATTTTCTTAGTTGCTTTTTTCTTGATCAATTTTTTCTTGGCTTTCTTGACAGTCTTTTTGATAACCACCTTTTCTACGGCCTTACCAACCTTTTTAGCATATCTGGCTTTTAATCTGGCAACTTTATTTTTTTGATAGAGGTGTTTCTTTTCGGCTTTATCTAAAACCGCTTGAACTTCCCCGAAACCCTTTTTTTCAGGTTTACTTAAGAATTTTTTAATAACTTCTTTAAGTTTATTTTTGAAAGACGAATTACTTTTTTTGTTTTTAATCGACTTTCTTAGTGATTTTTTAGATGATCTTCCAATAGGCATGGTCGTATTCTATCCTATCGCCATTCTATTTACAATAATTTACAATAAGCTGATGTCTCTCAGAGATAAAATTCGTCATATTGTTCATCACCGTCAGAAAAGTATTTTTTCGGCCACCGTTGTTTTGGCCATTACTTTTTTGCTTTCTGCCGTTCTGGGTTTTCTCCGGACACGTTTTCTTTATTCTGTTTTTTTTGAATGCTGTGTTTTCGATCTTGATGCCTACAATGCTGCTTTTCGTATCCCTGATTTGATTTTTAAGTTGTTGGTTACTGGTGCTCTGTCAGCCTCATTTATTCCTGTTTTTAGTAGTTATCTTCACAAAGATAAAAAGCTTGCCCATCAAATGGCTTCATCAGTCATAAATCTTCTCCTGCTTTTCTTTATTGGTATTTCAGTATTTGCTCTTATTTTTGCCCATCCTTTATCTCAGTTAATTGCCAAGGGTTTTTCCTCATATCAAATTGACCTTATGTCTAATTTGACCAGGGTTTTACTGATTGCTCAAATATTTTTCCTAATTAGTAATTTTTTGACGGCTATCCTTCAGGTTAATCAGATTTTTATTATTCCAGCTCTATCTCCAATTATTTACAACCTATTTATAATTTTGGGTATTTATACACTAACTCCTGCCTTTGGAATCTATGGTGTCGTTTATGGTGCTGTTGTCGGCGCACTCTTCCACATGGCTATTCAAATTCCCTCAATTAGACACATCGGTTTTAATTATTCTCGGATTGCTAGTTTTAACATTTCTGGTGTCAGAGAGATTGTCAGACTAATGATTCCTCGGACATTATCTCTTGGATTAGCAGAAATAGAGAACACCGTAACATTATTTTTTGCCTCAACTCTGGCTGCCGGATCAATTTCCCTGTTAAATTTAGCCCTTCAATTGATGTATCTTCCAAGTCGGGTTTTTGGTACCACTGTCGGTCAGGCGTCTTTACCTATTCTTTCAAAAAATATCGCAAAAAATCAGTTAAGTCTTTTTCGAAATACCGTTCGAAAAACCATTCTTCAAAGTATTTATATTGCTTTTCCAATTGGTGTTTTGATTTTGGTTAACCGTTTACCCATTGTCCGTTTGGCTTTTGGTACCAAACAATTTCCCTGGGGCGCCACATTACTAACCGCCCGCACACTCGCCTTTCTTACTCCGGCTATTGTTTGTCAGGCGGTAATTCAGATTTTAATTCGTTCTTTTTATGCTATGCACGATACTAAAACTCCACTTAAAATTTCTGGAATTTCTCTATTTTTTAATGTCTTAACCAGCTATTTTTTTGTCCATTTTACTTCCCTGGGAATTGTTGGTCTCGCTATTAGTGCTTCTATAGGTAATTTAATCCAATGTATTGGACTTTTTTGGTTATTTGTTCTTAGGGTTGATGGTGAGGGATGGAAAGAAATGCTTTTTAGTTTTAACCGGATTTTTGTTAGTTCTATTCTCTGTGGCTTGGTCTCATGGTTAACTATTCGCAGTCTTGATGTTTTTATTTTAGACACTAGTAAAACAATAAATGTCCTTTTAGTCTTTGGAATATCAATTATTTCCGGAGTTTTATCCTTCATAATTTTTACCTGGCTCTTCCATTCTCCTGAGTTTATCTATATCAAATCGTATTTTAACCGCCTTTTCCGTTTCCTTTCCTAAATCTTTTGTTTATACTGTTATTAGTATGCCTTCAACAAAGGAGATTTCCTTACTACCAAATGAAGAGAATAGTAACAGCCTGATGGCTCGTTTTTTTAGGTGGGTTACTACTGTCGGTAGGGTAGTTATTATCTTTACTGAATTTATTGTCATCGGTGCCTTTTTATCAAGATTTTGGTTAGATAGGAAAAATGCCGATCTATCGGAAATTCTTCGTCAACAAAAAGCTATTTTAACCAGCACTAAGGAGTTTGAAAATGATTATAATTCTTTACAACAACGTCTTTTATATATTAAAAATTTTTATCAATCCGAACCTAAATATATAAGCATATTAAATTCATTTATTCAAAGCTTACCAAACGGTATTTACCTTCAAAGTATAAATTTAAATCGTGATGCTAAAACTTCACAAGTGTCAGCAACTGTTAAGTTATATTCCTATCAGGAGGATTCAATTGGTAATCTCATTGCCAACATAAAATTAAATCCTGATATTGCCAATGTTGACGTTCAGAGAATTGAAAAGAAAACCAAAGATAGCCGATATTACTTAAACATTGCTGTATTTTTTAAAAAGGTATGAAATTTAATCTAGATTTAGTTAAAATTTCTTCTCGGGTTACCCCTCTTTTGATGTATCTGGAGAAAAAAAGAGAAGACCAAAAAATTGCCAGATATGTAGAAATAGGTAGTACTTTCTTCTTGATTTCTTTTTTTATTCTATTTGCAATTAAGCCAACTTTTTTAACCATCTCTTCACTTTTAGGTGACATCAAATCAAAAGAAATTCTGACAAAACAATTAAAATCAAAGATAAATGATGTTATTGTGGCTCAAGACATATTTTCACAAGCTCAAGAAAGATACGCTTTAGTTGAATCAAGTTTGCCAATTAACCCTCGCTTTTTTCAAGCTAATTCCCAAATTATTAATGTTGCAGCCAAAAACACAATTGCCCTTGCGGGTGCTGATTATTCCATAAAAGATTCAAATTATTTTTCAACCAGTATTAATACCATTACTTCATATCAGTCAGCTGTTGGATTTATTTCCGAGATCCTTCAAAATCGTCGTCTTATTGATTTGAATGGTTTTTCCTTTTCAATCAACGAAGATATTCCAAATCAAATCAATATAAATCTACCCTTAAAAATTTATTTCTGGAAAGACGATGCTAAAAAATAAACTTTCTCGATATTTTGTTTTATTGGGTATTTGTACCTTTTTAGCTATTTTCTTCTTTGTGGTTCAACAAAGTTACAACAATTTAATGAAGGCCAGTAACGAAGCAAAAAATAGTCCACTTATCCGTTCTGTTTCACCAAATTTAAATATCGAGGTGTTGGATGAAATTGAAAAAAGAACTGAAACTAATTTATGAAAGATAAACGTTTCCCGACTATTTTGGGAATTATTTTACTTTTAGTAATCTTAGCTTCTGGTGTCTATTTATCAAAAAGAACGACCAGTTTATCAACTAAGGCTAGCGGTAGTTGTGAACCAGTTAATCCTCAGATTGCCAATCTGACTTATGGCTCTTTTGATTTTTCATTTCTAACCACTTCTCTGTCTTGTTTGGCAACGGTTTCCATTGATGGAAAGATTATCGAAGATTCTTCAACCGTTTCCAATACTCATTATTTCAAAATTACCAATCTTAAACCCGTAACTTCTTATAAATTTAGTCTAATTTCTGGAGGTGTTACCTATTCTCCACCGGAATACTCCCTCATTACTACCGTAAAACCCAATTCATCCATACCTGATTCAAATCTGGCTTGGGGAAGAGTTGTAGATGCTAGTCTACAACCGGTTTCTGGAGCTATTATTTTTCTGACTATACCTGGAGGTCAGGCTTTATCTGCTTTTTCCAACAAAGATGGCAACTGGAATATTTCCTTTGCCACCAGTTTTAATGAAAATAAAACAGATTGGTTTAGTCCCACCACCCTAGTTGATGAAGATTTAATTGTTTATTCCCCGGATGGAAAATTAACCCAACTGACCAACCGTTCTGATAACAACGACCCTGTTCCAGATATAATTATCGGTCAAAGGACTTTTGTTCCAACCATTACTTCTTCTCCAGTTGATAATTCCGATTTAGGTTCAGGTCCGGCTACAACTTTAGTAAATCTTAGCCTTACCAGTCCCAAAGAATCTGAGAAAATTACCACTTCACGACCGGACATTTTTGGACAAGGTCCATCAAACGAAACATTTCAACTCAATCTTGACGGAAATTCTACTAATGTTACTGTTGCCAAGGATAGTATTTGGCATTGGTCACCAGTTCAAAATTTATCCACTGGTCCTCATAAATTAATTTTAACCTATGGGGGTAAAAGCATTACCAGAAATTTTTCCGTTGATATTGTAGAAAGTAATATTTCATTTAGTGCCACCCCCTCTGCCACTTTAGTCCCCACACAGATAATTGAACCAACAAAAATTCCCACTCAAATTTTGCTTCCAACAAAAATACCTACCACTATCCCCACAAATAAGCCAACCAAAGTTCCAACTATCAGAGCTGCAAAGCCATCAACCACTTCCGCTCTCTATGAGAGTGGTGAAACATTCCCCACTTTTTTTCTAATTATTTTATCTTCACTCTTATTTAGTGTATCTTTATATTATTATCGTCGATGAGAAAAAGAAGATACGGAATACTAAGTATTGTTTTTTTTATACTGTCTCTTATTGGAGCGGTATTTTTAGTGAATGAAAATCAGGATCTACGAAATAAGGCTGTTCATTATGGTAAATGTGAAGGTATAGGAGAACTTTCATGTACCACTTTAAGTGGAACTAAAGGGGGATACAATTGTTCAGGCTATAAAAGTTGTCACCAGCCCGGAGGATATGATGGTTGTGACCCAATTCCGGGAACAAATCAATGTATTTACACTGTTGGAGGGGAAAAATGTGTCTCCGCTTGTCCTGGCGTCATGCCCAGCGGATACATGCGATGTCATTG
>Ga0265297_10001004_pt1 | contig 71596 bp, 72 predicted proteins | sample Munlanlwell13791_FD_192502 | JGI IMG/M metagenome (GOLD analysis project Ga0265297, IMG submission 192502) | Leachate microbial communities from a municipal landfill in Southern Ontario, Canada - Leachate well 137-91 | ecosystem: Engineered > Solid waste > Landfill > Unclassified | place...
TTTACCACATCGCTCTTTTCTTGTGCGTTTGCGGTTTTTTAGAGACATTTTTACTTTTTGCTTTAAAGAGTACCGGTGTCCCCTCGAAATCAAACTGCTCTCGCATCTGATTCGTCAAATAACGGCGATAACTGAAATGCAACCCTTGCGGCTTATTCATAATCAATGCGATACGCGGAGGACGAATATCGTATTGTGTTGCGAAATAAAGACGGATATTCATACCGTTGATGCTTGGCAAGATATGTTTGCGCATTGCGGCTTGGATCACTTCATTGAGCTTGCTCGTCGAAATACGCTGCGAGTAATTTTCATTGATTTTGAGCAACATATCGAAAATTTTATGAACACGCTGTTTGCTTTGCGCCGAAATTGTAATGATAGGAGCATAGCTCAAAAACTTAAAGCGATCACGCACTTCTTGGATAATCTTCTCATAATCCTCTTTGGGTGCCATATCCCATTTGTTGAGGACGATCAAACATGCGAGGCGATTTTTATCGACAAAACCGGCGATTTTTTCATCCAAATCCATAAACGGCTGTGACGCATCGAGAACAAGTAAAGCGATATCGGCATTTTCAAGCATCTCTTCGGTACGCATCAAAGCGTACTTTTCAATCCCTAAAATCTTGCCGCGCTTACGAATTCCCGCCGTGTCGATAAAAGTGATTTTTTTATCCTGATACTCTACTTCTTCATCAATAGGGTCAATCGTTGTCCCCGCAACCGAACTTACAACCGAACGCTCTTCACCCAAAAGGGCATTCAGAAGAGAACTTTTTCCGACGTTGACACGACCGATGATGGCTACTTTCATCTTATCGGTATTTCCGGGTTCGTACTCTTTTACTAGTCCTTTGAACGCCTCTTCCATCTCTGCAAGATCACCGTTCATCTCTCCGTCGTCGTCTTCGTCATCCATCTCATCATCATCGGATTCTTCATCATCATACGCATCCACAAATGAATCAAAGCCATCCATTTCGTCATCTTCTTCCTCTTCACCCGCTTCAGGCTCAGGTTGAACGATTGCGGATTCAGGAAGTACCGAAGCCACCCAATTCAGCAAGGGTAAAATGGAGCGATTATGTGACACCGAAATGCCGAAAATATTATTTGTACCAAACTCATAATATTCCCAAAGCTTCTCTTGCATCTTGTCGTTATCAATTTTATTGACGACCAACGCAATCGATTTCCCCATCGCTTCAAGCTCATAAAAAAGTTTTTTATCATCCTCTTCGGGCAAACTTTTACCGTCCACCATAAAAAGAATAATATCCGCTTTATGTGCTGCTTCAAGCGATTTTTCTTTGATTCGATCAAAAAGTTCACACCCCTCGTCCAATCCGCCCGTGTCGAGAATTTCGACTTGTTTATCGACGACGACTGCGACACGCTTTTTGACATCTCGCGTTGTCCCTGCTTGTTCGGAGGTAATCGCGTCACGCTGTTTCAGTAAACGGTTGAACAAAGAACTTTTGCCAACGTTTGGTTTACCGATAATGGCTAATTTTTGCATTAATTGCCTTTTTAAATAAGTGTTTCATTATAGCGTAAATGCACTTAGGGTATGATTTCCAAATGATATACTATGGCTATGACCAATTTAAAAACGATATTCCTCGTCTTGGGGCGGTGTGCGAATCGTTCAAACCTGACACGATAGTAGCCGTTGCACGGGGGGGAATGACATTAGCCCATGCTTTATGTATGCATTTGGATGTACGAAATCTTCAAAGCATTCGATGTGAAAGTTATGATGGAGATGAACAGCGTACAATCCTAACTATCGTAGGTGAATCAACATTTTCACCCTCTAAACGTATTTTGGTGGTTGATGATATTGTCGATAGCGGACGAACACTCCACGCCCTTTTGCCTTTTTTACAGAGTAGCAATCCTGATGTTCTTTTTAAAACAGCCTCTCTCTTTACCAAATCTACCGCTCTTATCCAACCCGACTTTTCTTTATATGAAGCCACGGATTGGATTGATTTTTTTTGGGAAAGAGATTTCTTAAAAAGCAATTTGCTATAATCCGCCCAAACTATAAATTTTCAAAATTTTATCCACTAAGGATTGTTATGCCAAAAGAGTATATCTTCACTTCAGAATCCGTAACCGAAGGGCACCCGGATAAGATGGCGGATCAAATCAGTGATGCGATTTTAGACTACATCATCGAACACGATACCAAAGCTCGTGTAGCCTGTGAAACCCTTGTTTCCAATGGCTTTTGTGTCATTGCCGGTGAACTTAAGACCACCGCGTACGCCCCAATGCAAGAAATTGCCCGCCAAGTTGTTCGAGAAATCGGCTATACTGATGCAACCTACGGATTTGATTATCGCTCATGTGCAGTTTTAAATGGTATCGGCGAGCAATCTCCTGACATCAACCAAGGCGTTGACCAAGCGAGCGGTGAAATCGGTGCAGGAGATCAGGGGTTGATGTTTGGTTACGCATGCCGTGAAACTGAAGTCCTTATGCCATTGCCTATCTACCTCTCACATCGTCTTGCAGAGCGCTTGGCGCAAGTACGTAAAGAGGGAATCATCCCTTACCTGCGTCCTGACGGCAAAACACAAGTCAGTATTCGATACGTTGATGATAAACCGGTATCCGTTGAAACCGTCGTTGTCTCTACCCAGCATGCTCCTGATATTTCTCAAGAAAAATTGCATGCAGACGTTATCAAAGAAGTCATCAAGCATGTTATTCCTCACGAACTAATGAGTCCAAATATCGTTTACCATATCAATCCAACCGGCAAGTTCGTTATCGGCGGTCCTCAAGGGGATGCGGGACTTACAGGACGAAAAATTATCGTTGATACCTACGGCGGTGCTTGCCCTCACGGCGGTGGAGCATTTAGCGGTAAAGACCCTACCAAAGTGGATCGTTCCGCTGCATACGCTGCTCGCCATGTTGCTAAGAATCTCGTCGCTTCAGGTGCCTGTGATCGCGCTACCATACAAGTGTCGTACGCAATCGGCGTCGTTAAGCCCATCTCTATTATGGTCAATACCCACGGCACGGCTGTTGTTGCCGAAGAGAAAATCGAAGCATGTGTCAAAGAACTCTTCGATCTTACCCCTCGTGGTATTATTGAATCACTCGATTTATTGCGCCCGATCTATCGTAAAACTGCTGCGTATGGACACTTTGGGCGTGAACTTCCTGAATTTACATGGGAAAAAACGGATAAAGTAGACGCCATTCGTGAGTATTTAGGACTGTAATTTTTTCTCTTTGTCATCCCTAATGAAAAAGGGAAGGACAAGAGGTAACACCCTCACTTACAAATCCACCAAAACTTTTCACTTTTTAGCTACCTTTAAAATTCTTCTGTTATAGTTACCCATATTTATAATTTAGGAGAACCCATGGCAGTAGTTATTAACGACACCTGTATTAACTGTGGCGCTTGTATCGATGAGTGTCCTGTAGAAGCAATCGTAGACGAGGATGATAACCCAACGGGTGAAGAAATTTACTACGTGTATGGTGACAAATGTGTCGAATGTGTAGGACATCATGATGTTCCTGCATGTGCAACTGCTTGTCCGACTGAGGGTTGTATTACTTGGGATGAGATTGGTGAGAGCCCATCACACCGTGATGATATTGGTGCTGATTTACGTTCAAGCAAAGCCAACGTCGTAGATTAAACCACCTTTTTGAAGGCTAATCCCCTTCAAAAATCTCTCTTTCACTATCTTCCTTAATCTTTAATATTATTCAAATTATTATTTCGCTATAATTCCGCTCTATTATTTACATAAAAACAGGAGCATTGATGGAACAAACATTGTCAATCATCAAGCCTGACGCCGTAGCAAAAGGTGTCATTGGAAAAATTTTGGATCGTTTTGAGACAGATGGTCTTAAAATCGCAGCTACCAAAAAAGTTCAGCTTAGCCGTCAAGACGCTGAAGCATTCTACGCAGTACACGCTGCTCGCCCTTTTTTCAACGACCTCGTTGATTTCATGGTAAGCGGTCCTGTTGTTATCACGGTTCTTGAAGGCGAAAACGCTGTTCAACGAAATCGTGATTTGATGGGTGCAACGAATCCTAAAGAAGCAGAAGCTGGTACTATCCGTGCTGATTTTGCTGAAAATATTGATGCAAATGCGGTTCACGGAAGTGATTCAGTTGAAAACGCTAAAAACGAAATTGCGTTTTTCTTTTCAGGACGCGAGATCTCTTAAGTGAATTTAATTCCATTTAAACACTTAAACTCTATCCCCTTAGAGTTTGACGTTGTTGTGGAAAATGTCTTTTTTAAAGGGACTTTGGTTCATAAAAAAGGTAGAATTGCAGAGTTAAACGGTACAATAACAGGAAGCATCTCGATGCCTTGTGATTTATGTGCTGAAACTATCGAAAGAGTCCTCGATGAAGAGCTCTCTTTTTATCTTTCAGACGGTATCATAAGTGAAAATGAAGATGAACTTGATATTGTAGAGATCACTACACCAATGATTGATATGGAAGAGCTTTTAAACTCAGAAATTGAACTGATTAAAAGTGATTATTTTTGCTGTTCGCATTGCGAAGGCAAAACAATAGAACAAGAGTTCTAAATTTAAATAGAAAGGGATCAATACTATGGCAGTACCTAAAAGAAGAGTGAGTCACACTCGCGCAGCAAAACGCAGAACTCACTATAAAGTTTCACTTGCTCGTCCTGTTAAAGACAAAGACGGCACGTATAAATTGTCTCATTACGCTAACCCCGTTACCGGTGAGTATAAATAATTGATGATCAGAATTGCTATTGATGCAATGGGCGGGGACTTTGGTCCCGAACCAATTGTAAAAGGAACCATAGAAGCTCTTAAAGAGAAAAAGTTCGAAGCAATTTTGGTTGGCAAAAAAGATGAGATTTTGTCTTTGCTACCCAAGGGCTATAAAGACAAGATTTTAATTATCGAAGCCAGTGATGTTATCGATATGGGTGATGCGGCAACAGACGCACTAAAACGTCAAGATAGCTCTATCTACAAAGCTGTAGAACTGGTTCGAAACGGTCAAGCTGACGGTGTTGTAAGTGCAGGACACAGCGGTGCGACTATGACCCTTGCAACATTACGTCTAGGACGGCTAAAAAATGTATTGCGTCCGGCATTAGTAACCTCTATGCCCACTAAAAGTGGAAAACGCAGTATTTTAATGGATGCTGGGGCGAATGTTGACTGTAAAGCTGAGCACCTTTTCCAATTTGGAATCATGGGGTATTACTATGCCCAGGATATGCTCAAAGTGTCCTCACCTAGAGTTGGGCTTCTTGCGAATGGCGAAGAAGATTCCAAAGGGAATGAAGTCACCAAAGAAGCATTCAAATTGCTTGAGGGTCAACAAGGATTTATCGGCAACGTTGAGGGAAATAACATTTTTGATGGCTCTTGTGATGTTATTGTGTGTGATGGATTTATCGGAAATCTTGTCCTTAAAGCATCTGAGGGCGTAGCCTCTACTATCAGCTACTTTATCAAAGAGTATATCCGTAAATCACCCATTGCCATTACGGGTGCCTTGCTTATGCGCAAGGTATTTCATTTGCTCAAAAAAGAGATTGATTATGCCGAAATCGGGGGAGCCCCATTGGTTGGAATCAAAGGATGTGCTATCGTAAGTCACGGTAAGAGCAATCCAAAAGCGGTCAAAAATGCTATTTTTCAAGCGATTCGCTATGTCGATACAGGCGTCAATATACATATTGAAAATCGTCTAGAAGAACTCAAAAACTAAATTAGCCTGACACAAAGGTAGACCATGTATGCAGCGTTCCGCTCTATTGGAGCTTATGTCCCCACAAAAATTCTTACCAATGCTGATCTTGAACGTATGGTCGATACCAGTGATGAGTGGATATTTAAACGTACGGGAATCAAAGAACGCCATATTGCTGACGAGAATGAAACAACCAGTGATATGGGAGTGCAAGCTGCCAAAATCGCCATAGAACGTGCCGGACTCGATAAAAATCAAATTGATATGGTCGTGTGTGCAACGATTTCACCCGATTATTTTTGCATGCCCTCCACTGCTACCATTATCGCTGATAAACTTGGCCTTCAAAAAATCATGGCGTATGATATTTCTGCTGCATGTACCGGTTTTGTCTATGCTCTGAGTGTTGCCCGCGCCTTTATCGAATCGGGGATGAAAAAAAACGTCCTTATTATCGGAGCTGAAAAACTCAGCGCCATAACGGATTATACGGATCGAGGGACTTGTATCCTTTTTGGTGATGGTGCAGGTGCGGCAATTATAAGCGCAACAAATAATAAATCTGAGGCCATTATCGACGTCCATACCGGCTCTGATGGTGGCTATGCTGATTTGCTGATGACTCCAAATGGAGGAAGCGGATCAGCTCACGACGAGCCTAATCGTGAAGAAGCAGGATGTTTTATGAAGATGAAAGGGAATGAAACTTTCAAGGTTGCGGTTCGTACCCTGACAAGCGATGTTGTAGCCATTTTGGAAGAAAATAATATTGCCTCATCTGCCATCAAGCATTTTATTCCCCATCAAGCCAATTATCGTATTATCAAAGCAGTTGGTGATGCCCTAAATTTAGAAGAGGAACAAGTTGTCCTTACCGTCGAAAAATACGGTAACACCTCTGGCGCATCTATTCCAATGGCAATCAATGACATCTACGAATCAGGTCGTCTACAAGAAGGTGACTTAATGCTTCTAGACGCTTTTGGCGGCGGTTTGACATGGGGAAGCGCCCTCGTTCCTTTTGCTGGAAAAGGTAAATAAAGACTCTTTTGCTACAATAAAAGACTTAGTGATAAAGGTCTTTTATGCTCTACTCAAATTCCCTCATTACCATCGAACTTCACGACAGTGAAATCCCTTGGCTTAAAATCTTTACCCATACACCTCACAAAGAATTTTCGCAGTGTTCAAGCCCTGAAAAAGAGATGATTTGGAGTTGTTTAGACATCATCGAAAAAGAGATGCTGGAGTATTTTAAACCGGATAAAATTAATATTGCTTCATTTGGCAATATGTGTCCCAGAGTTCATTGGCATATAATGGCACGTTTTAGTGATGATAGCTATTTTCCAGAGCCGATGTGGGGAGTTAAACAAAGAGAGGGACACGCTAAAATAGCTCCAATGGAGCCATTTTTAGAAGAATTAAAGATAAAGCTGGATTCCCGTCTTCACGAGAATGACAGGTGACTTAACTTCTTGATCTGCTATCTGAACGATTTTGACCGCTAAAACTGCGTGAACGATCATTACGATCGCCGCCGCCAGCACCAGCTCCCGCATTACGATCGTTGTTGCCACGGTATCCGCCGCCAGAAGAGCTGCGCTCTCCTCCGCCGCTGGCATTACGGTCATTGTTACCACGGTATCCGCCGCCGCTTCCGCCACGATTGTTATTTCCACGGTATCCGCCGCCAGGACGACGATTACCGCCACCGCTTCCGCCACGACTCTCAAGATTACTCAAGATTTTGTCCAAGCGCTCTGCGGCGATACCAATTTGATTTGGTCCCGCAACCGTGTTACGTTCCATCAATACAGAGATAAGCTTATAAGCAATTTGCTCTTGGTCAAATTCTTCTTTGAGTGCATCTAAAATTTTATGAGCCTCATCGTAAATATGCTGCTTTTCAATTTCAGCCAAAAGACGATTGACTTGAGAATTTTTAACATCAATCTTACTAGGAACATAAGCATGCTCCATTGTTGTACCTACTTTTGAACGAATGCGTTGAAGTTCTTTAAATTCAAGAGGGGTTACCAATGTAATCGCTACCCCTTTTTTACCCGCACGTCCAGTACGTCCGATACGGTGAACATAGCTCTCAGAATCAAAAGGGATATGATAGTTGAAAACGTGGGTAATCCCGTCAATGTGCAAACCGCGAGCAGCTACGTCTGTTGCAATCAATACATCGAATGCATCTGATTTAGCTCCTTTGATAACGCTCTCACGTTGTCGCTGCTCCATATCACCATGAAGCCCTTTAGCCGAATAACCAGCTGCAGACAACACGTTTGAAAGACGATCAACTTCTTTTTTTGTACGGCAGAAAACAACGCTTTTTTTAGCATCTTCTGCATCCATAAGACGGATAATGGCATCATCACGCTCAGATTCTTCAATAACATAATACTGCTGTGCAATATCAGTATTGGTTGTTTCAGCTTTTGTGATAGATGCGAAAAATGGATTTACCAAGATACGCTCAGCAAGCTGCTTGATCGGTTGTGGCATGGTTGCTGAGAACAACAACGTTTGGCGCTCGGTTGGAAGATAACTGAAAATTTCATTGATATCGTCCAAAAAGCCCATATCAAGCATTTCATCCGCTTCATCCAAAATAACGGTTGAAGGGGCAAAACCTTTGAGCATATCACGGCTCAACATATCCAGCAAACGTCCTGGTGTTGCAATGATAATCTGTGCACCGCGATCGATAAGATCAAGCTGACGATTGTATGAACTACCGCCATAAATAGTGACTGTACGAGCACCTAGATGCTTGCCGTATTTAAAAATTTCATCACTTACTTGGTTTGCAAGCTCACGTGTAGGAGTGATGATAAGGATCTCGATCCCCCCTTTTAAATGCATTTTATTAAGAGCTGGAAGTCCAAATGCTGCTGTTTTACCTGTACCCGTTTGAGCTTGACCAACTACGTCACGCCCTTCCATAATTACGGGAATTACCATTGTCTGAATTGGACTTGGATTTTTAAAACCTGCATAATCAATGCTTTGCATGATCTCTTTACGAAGGCCGAAATCGGCAAATGTTGGAAGATCTTGATCGACTACTACGAGTTCTGTTTCTACGTTATTCATATTGCTACCTTTTGTGTATACGCCACGCCAACAAAAAAAGGAATCCGTTTTTCACGAATGAAAATATTTCCTAAAAAGCCCATGTTGCTATGCTGTGCGACTATGACGTTAAATATTGTCCTCTTGGACGACAAATTTTCAGAGATCAAATCTCTTACCATGGAAGGTACCTTAGTAAAGTTTTAGTTTTTATAAAGCTTTACGAAGGCACCCAAAAATTTCGAGCGAATTATAGCTAATAAAATCATAATTACTCCTGACAAACCCATTGTAATAAAAGCTAAAGTTAATCTTTAGTTTCAAATTGTTTATATTTCAGAACAAATTTTTAAACTTTAGGGATTATACTTGCAAAAATTATTTCGGAGAGTGTCTATGTTTAATGTACGTATGGAAAAAGAGTGTGGCTGTTTTAAACGAAGCGGAATGCCCTCAATCAAAACTTTTGATAACAAAGATGAAGCACTAACAGAGGCTGGAGAATGGGCAGAGGAGATGAATGATACTTTTTGCCGTAAACACCGCTTTAATGTCATTGAAGAAGGTAACGATCTCCTTATTCAAGTAGAGATGAACTAAGACACCCTAGCGGTGTCTATCCAACCAAACCATCAATCCTTTTTGACCATGAAGGCGATTCTCTGCCTCTTGAAAAATTACGCTTTGATCCCCTTCTAGCACGGCTTCACTTACTTCTACCCCACGGTATGCTGGTAAACAGTGTAAAAATATCGCGTAAGGATCAGCCAAAGCCATCAATGCCTCATCGACTATATACCCTGTAAAATCTTGCAAACGTTTGGCTTTTTCTTCTTCTTGTCCCATTGAAATCCATGTATCCGTTGTAACGACAGTGGCACCGGCAACCGCTATTTTTGGATCATGGGTAAACGAAATTTTTGCACCGCTTACCGTTGCAAATTTCAGTGCATCTTCAACAATAAGCGGATCACATTCATACCCTTTTGGCGTGGCTACACGAAGCTCAAATCCAAGTTTACTCGCAAGCATCAGCCATGAGTGGGTCATATTGTTCCCATCACCGATGTACGCAACAATAGGGTTTTCATGACGTCCGCACTCCACCATCGTCATATAATCGGCAATAAGCTGTACGGGATGATAGCTGTCACTAAGACCATTTATTATTGGAACGCCTGAATAGCGGGAGAATTCTTCAAGCATAGAGTGTTCAAAAGTACGGATCATTACCATATCGCACATCGACGATATGACACGGGCAGTATCCTTTACGGGCTCGCCGCGCCCCAAATGAATATCACGGTTTGAGAGGAACAAGGCATGTCCACCAAGCTGAAACATCCCTGATTCAAAGCTTACACGGGTACGTGTCGAACTTTTTTCAAAAATCATTGCTAATGTCTGCCCCACTAAATAAGGATGGGGCTTCTTAGCTTTTTGTTCTCTTTTAATGGATAACGCCAAATCAACGATTTCTAAAATCTCTTCTTTGGTGTAGTCTCTTAGCGTCAAAAAATGTCTCACGAAAAATCCTCATATATTCAAAAAACAATCATAGCATAAAATTGCTTCTCCGGTGCCCGAAAGGCACTGGTAGCTTCAGGGGAATGCAAGGGACAAATGTCCCTGACATTAAAACGGATGCATCCGTTTTAATGTGTCTCAATGAGTAACCGTGCCACTTCTTTAGCATGATAGCTGATGATAATATCTGCACCCGCCCGCTTAAATCCAATCATTGTCTCCATCATCACACGGTTATAATCAATAAGACCCGCATTACCGGCATGTTTGAGCATCGCGTATTCACCGCTCACATTATAAACCGCAAGAGGGAGATTGGATGCTTCACGAATATCCCGAATGATGTCTAAATACGCAAGAGCAGGTTTCACCATCAAAATATCGGCCCCTTGCGCTTCATCTGCCAAACTCTCGCGAATAGCTTCACGACGATTTGCGGGATCCATCTGATAGGTAGCGCGATCTCCGAAGCTCGGAACCGACTCTGCCACATCGCGAAACGGTCCATAATACCCGCTCGCAAATTTGGTCGAATACGCCATGATGGGAAGATTTGGGTATCCACCGTTATCCAGAGCATCCCGAAGTGTCGTGATGATCCCATCCATCATCCCGGAGGGTGCAATCATATCAACACCTGCTCTTGCATGAACAAGAGCCTGTTGCGCTGAAATTCCCAATGTCAGATCATTATCAACCGTTTCGTGTACGTGATCGAGTATCCCGCAATGACCATGATCGGTATATTCGCAAAAGCACAAATCGGTCACCACAAACATTTGCGGAAAAGAGCGTTTAATGGCGCGTACTGCTGTTGCGATAATCCCATGATCGCACAGGGCATCGGAACCTACAGAGTCTTTCACTGCTGGAATGCCAAAAAGGAGTATTGAATAAATTCCCAAAGATTGGAGCAGTTCACACTCTTTTAAAATCTCATCCAAACTCATCTGATAGACACCCGGCATTGAAGCGACTTCGGTTTTTATCCCCTCCCCTGGTCGCACAAATAGTGGATAGATAAAATCATTCACGCTGACGTGAGTTTCTCGTACCAGTGAACGCAAATGAGAATTAAGGCGAGTGCGGCGAAAACGCTCCATAAAAATACCCTCTTTCGTAAAAAATTAAGTTAAAAGTGTATCGACAAATAGATTAAGAAAAACAAACTATAATTTCCGCATGACATCTGAAATATTTTTTGAAAAATCTGCTATTGCCAATCTCCCCAGCAAATATGGGCACTTTAAAATCCGTGCGTATAAAGAGGGTTGTCAAGAACATCTCGCCATTTTTACCGAGCACTTTGAGCACGTAGAGTCACCCTTGGTACGGATTCACTCCCAATGTCTTACAGGTGATACTTTTGGAAGCATCAAATGCGATTGCAACAATCAGCTTCACAAAGCTCTTAACTTAATCTCTTCAGAGGGCGGACTGATCATTTATCACGCTCAAGAAGGGCGAAATATTGGCTTGCTCAATAAACTTAATGCCTATGCGCTTCAAGACCAAGGGCGCAACACCATTGAAGCCAATGTGGAACTTGGATTTGCACCCGATCAGCGTACCTACGATGTTGTACGAGAAATATTCAACGATTTTGGGCTCACAAAAATCCGACTTCTTACCAATAATCCTGCCAAAGTTTTAGTCGTTGAGGGATTAGATGTTGAAATAACCGAACGGATTCCTGTTATTATTGACCCTAATCCCTATAATGAAGAATATTTAAAAACAAAAAAAGAGTGCATGGGGCATATTATTTAATGTTTTTATGTTAAAATCTAATTAAATTCATAAAATATGAGGGTTGTGTGCGCATAGCAATACTATTTTTCAGCTTATTGACGACACTTTTTGCTTTAAGTGATAATTATAAAATCGTTGTTAATGCCTATAAAACAAAAACTGAAGCACAACAAGGATACGAGCACGACAAAGCCGACCCAAAAAGTGCTCTATTGCCCTATATCAATGAAAAAAAACTGATTGTTCATACCCGAAAATCAGGGGAAAAACACATTATTGCAATCGAACCTTTCTCAAGCCGCAAAGAGGCACAAGCGGTTTTACAGGACCTCTCTGGCTTTTACCCCAATGCTTTTGTTAGTCGTGGTGTCGCCGATGATATTGAATTTCTTTTAATGCAGCATCGCAACGATTTAGCAAAACAAAATACTACCACGGCACAACCTACCAAAGTAATCGCTCTTCCCCTGAAAGCAACAAACGTATCGCATACATCCTATAAATATGAAGCAGTATTCTTTCTCTTTGTGCTCGCAGCTTTGGTTGTCTATCTTTGGTGGAGAGAGCGGACATTAAAAAGTTTAAAAAATCACAATGAACGGCTCCTAAAAGAAAAAACAGAGATTCAAGATGCAATGCAAGCTAAAAATGACTTTATTGCGATGATGAATCACGAAATCCGCGCCCCTATTAATGCGATAATGGGGATTAGCCATCTTATCTTAGAATCCAGACTCACCGTAAGCCAACGGTCTCAAATTACTAAAATCAAAGATGCAACCTCCATTTTGCACACTTTAGTGAATGATATTTTGGACCACTCAAAAATTGAAGCCGGCAAAATAACCATTGAAAAAATTCCCTTTGATCTTAATGCCATGCTTGACGATATTTCCAATATCATTACCCATAAAGCAGATGAAAAACAACTTGAATTAATCTTTGATATCGATCAAAGTGTCCCCAACAAGCTCATTGGTGACCCCTTGAGATTGCTCCAAATATTGGTTAATTTGTTGAATAATGCTATCAAGTTCACCGATAAAGGGAGTGTTGTTCTCCGTCTACGCGGACAGCAAATCAGCCGTTTAAATCTAAAAATTCATTTTGAAATAATCGATACGGGCATTGGAATCGAACCTGAATCTCTGAAAAAATTATTTGCCTCGTACGTTCAAGCAGATGAAACCATCTCACGAAAATATGGCGGTACGGGACTGGGGCTAGCAATTTGTAAAAATCTAATCTCCTTGATGGGGGGAAGTATTCAAGTAGAGAGTACTCCAAACCAAGGGAGCATTTTTTCGTTTGATATCAAACTTTATTCTGATTTTGAGTATGAAAAACGTCGCTATCGCCTTCCAAGTGCGGATCTAATGTCCAAAAATGGATTGATTTTAGATACCAATGCAACCAGTAGCGAGGTACTAAAGCGGGGATTGGAATATTTTCATTACGAGATCAAAACAGCCGCCAGCTCTGTCGATGCACTCGATGCCCTAAAAAATTACTTTGTCGATATAGCCTTTATCGATACCCGTATTTCATTGTCCGGAGAATTTAAAAAAGAACTTCAAAATCGAATCAAAAATGACAATCTAAAGCTCGTATGGATGGGAGAGGATATTAAAAAAAGAGAAGGGATAACTCTCTCTAAGCCTTACAATCAATTGAATATCTTCAATACCATTTTATTGGCGTATGACCACTTGGATCAAGAAAAACAAGGGCAAAGCAACAGTAAAAAACTCAAAGAAAACTTGAAGAAATTTGGTGGAGAAACCCTACTTCTAGCCGAAGACAACGAAATTAACCGTTCAATTATCAAGGGCTTGCTATTTGGAACCAACATTATTATTATTACTGCTGAAAATGGGAAAGAAGCGGTTGAAATCGTTGAACTCAATTCAGACATCAATGTGATTTTAATGGATATTCAAATGCCGATAATGGATGGTTTTGAGGCGGCAAAATTAATACGGCAAGACTCCGAAAAAGATTTTATTCCCATTATCGCCGTTACGGGAAATACGTTTGAAAGTGATATTCACAACATTAGCAGTTCAGGGATGAATGGTCATATCAGCAAACCAATTGATGTTAATACTTTTTACACAACCTTGTATTACGCTTTTGAGAAATCGAGAAATCAATCCAAAAAAACACCCCATTTACACTATAGCGCCTAAGTGTTTTTTTGGTACTATGGGTTTAACACTTTAGCTTAGATAACAGGAAATTCTTTTGGCATCACTCAAAACGTTACTCCAAACTCAAAATATTAGCGTTCCAGACGAGTTTTTTGAAAAAATTGAAATCTATAAAGCATTATTGATGCAATGGAATAAAATTCATAACCTCACAGGGGCGAAAAGTGTAAACCAAATTGATGAATTCATCGTTGATGCACTTGTTCCCATTACTTTTTTGCCATCCATTAAAAATGCCATGGACATAGGCACGGGAGCAGGCTTTCCTGGAATGATTTTAGCCTTTGCGCTGCCACAAACCCATTTTACCCTCGTCGAACCCTTGGCAAAACGTGCCAGTTTTTTACAATTTGTCAAAGCCAGTTTGAGCCTTACCAATGTTGATATTAAAGCGGTACGCGTGGAACAGCTCCCCCCTGCATCGTATGATTTTATCACTTCTCGTGCCGTAACCGATACCAAAATGCTCCTCAAGCTGTCAGAACCTTTTCGCTCAAAGGGCACGCTTTTACTCTTTTACAAAGGGGAAAAAGTGTATGATGAAGTCGATGAATCGTTAAACTACCAAATCATCGAAAAACAAAATCGTCATTATCTTTTAATTGAGTCGTAAACTATGTTGAAATTATTATTTCTTGTTGGTCTTATTGCGACAGTTTATTATATTTTCTTTGCCAAAAAGAAAAGTCTCACTTCACCAAAAAATGATGATTCCATGGATGAAGCAATGATCCCGTGTGCAACATGCGGTACCTATATCCAAGCTAAAGAAGCGCTAATAAGCAGTGGAAAATATTACTGCTCTCACGAATGTATGGAGAAAAAATAATTATGATACTCTTTGGACACCCTCTTATCCCCTCAGAGCATTTTTATCACATCAACTCTATCGAAGCCATTGCCAATACTCCCTCAAACTCTGTTATAGCACTGTTTTTTGAAGAACAAAATCTTGATATTATTGCTCATTTACGTCTTAATAATATCCGATTTGCTCTTTATGTCACTGGTTCTGTGGAAGCTGTTATAGCTGAAAATCTTCATGCCACTTATCTCATTGTCAATATCAAAAATGGCTCTGAAATCCAGAAAATTGCAGAACATTATCTCTTTGATGCCAAAGTACTAGGGTATTGTGAAGAAGAGGAAAATCTTGAAAAGCTTATTGATATGAGACTTGATGGGGCTATTTTTGCAGAGGCAATCATTAAAATCACCTCTTAATCAATCCACTCCCGTTTTAAATCTTTATCCAAACACGCCAGTATTTCATACCCAATGGTTCCCACAGCGCAAGCGTACTCATTGGCATTGTTAAAAATCAACAGTTCATCTGCATCACTGGCAAATGTTGCACAGTCCATGGAGATACGCCCTAATAGACGAATCCCATCGGAAGTAACGTATTGGTTGGATGCAAGCCTGTCAAGCCCGTTGGCATATCCCAAATCGTAGGTTGAAATAACCTCATCACACGATGCCTCATAAAGTCCGTTATACCCAACCCTCTCACCTGCTCGCAATATGCGCGTGGAAATTTTATCTCCCCACAATGATAAAACCGGTTTCAAGTCAGGCTGAGGCAAAGAATCATCCATTTGCAAGCATCCGTACAAAGCAATTCCAACACGCACCATATCATCACAGCATCCGCTTGAACGAAACGTTCCTGCTGAATTGGAGAGATGAAAACGAAGCTTCCACCCTTGTTTGTTAGCATATTTTACTACATCTTTTTTAAGAGCATCAAATGCATATCGCTGCCAAAACCATTCAGAACTAAGGGTATCAGCGCTTTTAAAATGACTCATTACCCCAACACATTCCAACCCCTGAACGGCCATACGTTCGAAAGCTTTTTCGAGTTCATCCATCCCAATCCCGTTGCGATGCATCCCCGTATCGATTTTAAGTTCTACTTTTGTATCTCGTGGAAATTTTGAGAGGGAGGAGAGTGAATTAATAACATAATGAAATTTAGAATTGGCAACCGTAGGAAAATCAGAAAGAATCAAAATCTCCTCAAAAAATTCACTAATTTCCAACGCCTCTCGCTCCAACCTCACAACCGCATGGGTAACCCCATAGTCACGTGCGACTTGGGCAATTAAAACGGCTCCATGACCATACGCGTTGTCTTTTAAAACCACCGCGATTTTATCTTTTCCACCGACTTGATGTGCAATAATGTCAAGGTTATTTTTAAGTGCCTTGCGGCTAAGTTTTATTTTTCCCATAACAAATTATAGTACAAGGTAAATTAATGCGCTATTTCCCTGCCGAATTTGAACTCCAAAGTTTTGTCCAACTCATTTTTCCTCATCCCCAAAGTGATTGGATCCAATATCTTGAAGAAGCCCGTCAATGTTTTGTTGCCATCGCCTCTGCTATTGCCAAATATCAACCCTGCCTCATTGTATGCGATGATGTGGAAATTGTCAAAAGCTATTTTACCTCTCACGACAACCTCATTTTTATACCGTATCAAAGCGATGATACATGGGCACGTGATTGCAGTGCATTGAGTGTCATTGATGAAGACGAGGACGAAGCACTTCTGCTTAATTTCACGTTCACAGGATGGGGTGGAAAATTCGATGCGTCGCGGGATGATGCGATGAGCGAAAATATCAAAAGTATCTATGGTGCGCGTATGGAGAAAATCAGCCTCATTTTAGAGGGAGGAGGAGTCGAATCCAACGGTGCAGGAAGTTTGCTTACAACAGCAGAATGTCTGCTCAATCCTAATCGAAATCCTCATCTCACTAAAGTACAAACGGAAGCTATTTTAAAAAAAGAGTTCGGAGTCGAGCAGATTTTATGGTTAAACCACGGTTATTTGGCAGGAGATGATACCGACAGTCACATCGATACTCTTGCCCGTTTTATTGATACCGATACGATCATGTACGTTAAATGCGAGGATAAAAACGATGAGCATTACGGGGAATTAACAAAGATGGAAGAAGAGCTTCAAGCTTTACGTGATTTGGACGGTGAGCCCTTCCGTCTCATCGCATTGCCGATGACACAACCTCATTTTTATGAGGGGGAACGACTTCCTGCAACGTACGCCAATTTTTTGATTATCAACGGTGCTGTTTTACTCCCTATTTACAATGATCCCCATGACGCTGAGGCGATTGCTGTCTGCAAGCGTGCATTTCACGGACGTGATATTATTCCCATCGACTGTTCCGTTCTCATCCGTCAGCACGGATCACTTCATTGTGTTACGATGCAATTTCCCGAAGAAATTTCCATTCGAATCCCATCTTAACACTAATGTAACACTTTTTTTCTATTATATAACTTCAAATACTCTTTAAGGAAAAAGAATGAAAGAACTCTCTCTGCTCTCATTGGCGGCAATTGCTGCGCTCGCCTCTGAACCTACAGTAATTCAAAAAATCACCGTTGAAAGCGATACGATAAGTTCAGATATTTCTGCCAAAGAACTTTCAGTATCCAAATCAACCACTATGACAGGTGACTCTGCCTCTATTTTAGCCGATATTCCAGGCGTCAGCGTTTACCAAACCGGAGGCAGTGCTTCTTTGCCTGTCATCCACGGTATGGCCGATGATCGCGTCAAAATCGACATTGATGGGATGACGATCACTTCGGCATGTCCCAACCACATGAATCCGGCTCTTTCTTATATCGATACCTCTAAAATTGAATCCATTGAAGTGATGGCAGGAATTACTCCTGTCAGCGCAGGAGGGGATAGTATCGGTGGAACCATTGTCATTAAATCCAAAGATCCTCTTTTCGCTCAAAATGCAGGCGAATTAATTATGAATGGCGAAGTATCTGGTTTTTATCGAAGCAATAGCCAAGCACGCGGAGCTTCTGTAAGTGCTGCGGCAGCCAATGATAAAGTCAGTGTGAGCTATTCTGGATATGCTGAAAAAGGAGAAAATTATAAAAATGGTGATGGGAAAATCGTTAAAGCTACTCTCTATCAACAACAAAACCACTCTGCAACCATCGCTTACAAAGTAAGTTCTGATGATATTGTTTCTCTTAAAATGACCAAAACAAATGCAAACGATATCGGCTTTCCAAACCAATACATGGATATGCTGGAAAATGAATCCATCTCAGGCAATCTAGGGTATAAAGGAAAAATTGGCAGCTTGTTGATCGATGCGAATATCTATCGTCAAGATACCGATCACTATATGAATAAGATTATTAGTGAAAGGGCTACACTTACACAACCCAATCCAAATATGCCAATGTACACCGAAGCTCAAGAAAGTGGTATTAATCTCAAAGCCACACTGCCCCTTAGTTCTGCACAAACATTGAAATTTGGAGCCGATTACGATCGCTACCGACTTAACGACTGGTGGCCGGCGGATACCGTCAACAATATGCCGGGTATGTCTCCCGGAACATTCTTAAATATCAATAATGGCGAACGTGATCGTATCGGTCTTTTTGCAGAAGCAGTTTCCCAATGGAGTGATAAACTTTCTTCTGTTATTGGAGTCCGTACCGATATCGTCACCATGGATACAGGTGATGTTGTAGGCTATAATTCCACCAATAATGATCCTGCTGATGCAACTTATTTCAATGCCCAAGATCACAAAAAACATGACAATAATTTTGATGCTACCGCTACAACCAAATACGAATACAGCAATATGACCGACATCGAACTAGGGTTTGCACGTAAAACCCGTTCACCCAATATGTATGAGCGTTATGCATGGGCGGGAAGTAAACCGGGAATAACCCTTACAAATCCAATCAAAATGGATATGCGAATGATTAACTGGTTTGGTGATGCAAACGGTTATACCGGAAATCTTGATCTAAAACCTGAAGTTGCCAACACTATCAGTGCAACAATCTCACTCCATGACGGTGCACAAAAAGATTGGAGCGTCAAATTAACCCCTTATTACACCAAAGTAAAAGATTACATTGATGTCAAAGATCTGAATGCAAGCGATCCAAGTACGGTACAATATCTACAGTTCGTTAATACCGATGTTCATCTTTTTGGTGCGGACCTTTCAGGATACGCAACACTGTGGGATAACAGCGACAACGGTAAAGGAACGCTCAAAGGAACCCTTAGCTACACTCGAGGCTTTCGTGATAATGGTGGATCACTCTATCACATGATGCCGCTACACGCCAAAGTATCGTTGAATCGCGTATCAGGAGCATGGCATAATGGTCTTGACATCAAAACAGCTGCTGCCAAAGAATCCGTCGATACCCTTCGCAGCGAACCGATGACACCAGGATATGCGTTGGTTGATCTTCGTACTGGTTATGCATGGTCAAAACAATTTGCAATGGATTTTTCAATCACCAATTTCTTTAACAAAGCCTATTCTCTTCCATTGGGAGGACGTGACGTAGTAAATGACACAACAGCGCCTTATGATGCCTTACAAGGTATGGGACGTTCATTTAACGCTGCCATGACATATAAATTCTAAACCCATCCGCTCATGGTGAGCCTGTCGAACCATCCATTCCCCTTCGACAAGCTCAAGGCGAACGGGTGACTAAAACGCTTTTACTTTAAACGACTCTTTATCCACATAATAAGTATCTTGGAAATCATACCCTCTGCGTTTTATTGGCTTAGTACGGAGTTTTTCATTAAAAATACGATCCAATTTACTGCGAATCGCAAGAAATACTCTCTGCTCTTTACCGCTAAACCCTTCGGTTTTTTTCTTCATAACACTCAACGGATTAATCGGTGTACTTCCATCATACATTCCAAAATGCAAATGAGAACCGGAGGAAAGACCTGTCGAACCGACATAACCGATCACCTCACCTTGTTTTACTTTGGAACCTGAATGAATTCCCTGCTTAAAACCTTTTTGATGGGCATAAAGACTGATAAGACCATTGGAATGGCGAATTTTAATGGTTTTTCCATACCCGTTTGAATAGCCGATAAAACTCACTCTCCCCTCACCTGTTGCCAAAATCTGCGTCCCAGACCTTGCTCCAAAATCAATTCCAACATGGGCACGATATCGATGCAGCACAGGGTGATAACGCCGCTTCGTAAACCCCGACGTCATCCGCGCATTGCGAATAGGCAGTTTAAAAATAAATTTCTCAATTTGGGCCCCCTTGGTATCATAAAAGCGCCCATCCGTATGACGATAGAGGGCATAACGTACCCCTCCGATTTCAATCATCGCACCCGAAACTTCCGGCATGGAAAACAGTTTGCCCAAGCGGTATTTTTGCTCATACACGATTACCAGTGGCTCTCCTGATTTGAGGTCTTTTTTAAAGTTTATCCGTCCTTTGAACATCTTTACAAAAGAAGATGCAAGATTTTTAGACCCCGTAGCATGAAGAATATCATCATAAGGGACTGTGCTGATTTGTGTGTAAAGAACCTCTTTGTACGTTTCACTGACGATAGGTATGACGTGTATACTGTAACGGTTTTGGGGAGTTAAATAGATTTGGAGCTGAAGCTCATCATTGAGCGGAATAAGAATTTGCTTAATAGTATTTTTGGAGCTTACTAACATCTGACAATTGGCGCTGTAGGGAATATCTTCGGTAAGTTTTTGATCCTCTTTATCCATATTATAATAAAGAGCCAGAGGAAGTTTTTTATGCTCTAAAAAGGTGAGAAAACTCTCGCCATTATTCCACTTAAACAGTTTAACTTGAGATGCAAAAATAAAAATGGGCAACAATAAAAATAGAAATATTCGACCCATCATCATCCTTGAACACTGTTTTTTTGCAAAAAGAGTCTTAAATCATAGCAAAAAATCTGTTTACAAAGTCTCTATTGGCTATAATCTATTGTTTTTACCCCAACAAAGGTTACCCTAATGCGCATTTGGTTTTTTTTACTTATCACGCTAGGAATGCTTGAAGCATCCTCTATTTCAACACCGCTGTTGGAAGTACAAGAGCAGCGAGGCTCGATTGAAGCACCGGAACTAAAAGTAGGAATGAGCGGTTTTGTTGTTCGCCATTTTGATGCTACACACAGCTCCATCATTGCTAACGTACGCGTTACCCAGGTCAACCCCTCATCCAATCGTGCACTTGTCGAATTCTCCCCGTACGATGGATTACATCAGAATTCTCTCCCTAGCGGTACATGGACACCAAAAGCCGCTGATGAAGTCGTTATTGCCTACGATTATGGTCGTGCCTTGCTTATTGCACCCAATGACGACACGTACGCCGCACTCACTGCAAGTATCCCTAACATCGAATGGATTCACCCGGATCTCTACGCTACTTATCTCTCCCACCAAGGGCATCCAACCCCTTTAGTAGAAGATTTTCGCCATTTTTGTACCGCTGCTTCCGTTGGATTACTTTTTGTTCAAAGTGCCGAAACCCTCTTTACTCTCGATTGTAAAAATTTTACACTGCTTCAAAATCACTCCTCTAGTTCCACAAGCAAAGACTCTATGATCCCTTTTTATACCCGTGTTCCTACTATTCGTGCTGCATGGTGGGGCGAGGGAAGCTCACGTCTTGACTCGTATGAGCCCTATTATCTCGAACAGATTGCTTTAAGTAACCCCAAAAATAAAGAATTATATGAACTTTACAAAGGCAAATTTGGTGAGAAAAGTGCACTATTGCGTCATTTTAATCTCAAGGAGTAGTTATGTTGCCTTCCAATACACTTGATTTTTTTATTGAGTTGCTCGGGCACGAAAATGTTTACAGTGACAAAGCTCACTTAATTGCCTATTCCTATGATGCAACACGTGAAAAATTTCAACCTGATGCCGTCCTTTTTCCTCGCAGCGAGGCAGATGTCAGCGCTATTTTAAAATACTGCAATGAACATCGAATTGTCATTGTTCCTCGCGGTGCAGGAAGCGGTTTTACCGGTGGCGCACTTCCCTCTTCGGGTGGAATCGTTTTAGCATTTGAAAAACACATGAACAAAATTTTAGAAATCGATATGCAAAACATGGTTGCGATCGTCCAACCGGGTGTCATCAATATGGATTTACAACGGGCGGTAGAAGAAGTCGGTCTTTTTTATCCACCCGATCCAGCGAGTCAGGAGTATTCCACCATCGGTGGCAATGTCAATGAAAACGCAGGCGGAATGCGTGCGGCAAAATACGGCATTACCAAAGACTACGTGATGGCAATTCGTGCGGTACTTCCCAATGGAGACATTATCAAAGCGGGAAAACGAACGATCAAAGATGTTGCAGGATACAACATCGCAGGTATTTTGATAGCTTCCGAAGGGACGCTCGCCGTCACCACGGAAGTAACCCTGAAACTCCTCTCTAAGCCCAAAATGACCAAAACGGCTATGGGGATTTTTCCTACTGTAAGCGTAGCCATGGAAGCCGTCTATAAGACTATGGCAAGCGGAGTTACCCCTGTTGCCATGGAGTTTTTGGACAATCTCACCATCCGCGCCGTAGAGCAGGTGTATCACAAAGGGTTACCTGTAGAAGCTGGGGCCATTTTAGTGACGGATGTAGATGGCAATCTCGAAGAAGATCTTGATTTTCAACTGGCCATCATCGAAAAAGTATTCCGTGAAAACGGATGCAGCGACTTTAAAATCGCTCAAAACAAACAAGAAGCAGCCGATTTGTGGTTTGCACGACGGAATGCCAGCCAGTCACTCTCCATTTATGGCTCCAAAAAAATCAATGAAGACGTCACTGTTCCACGCTCTGCATTGCCGGAACTGTTAGCCAAATTTAATGCAATCGCCCTTAAATACAACATCAATATTCCCTGCTTTGGTCATACCGGTGATGGGAATGTCCACACCAATGTGATGGTCGATGGCAAAGACCCGGAACAGGTCAAAATCGGCTATGAAGCCATTCGTGAAGTGTTTCAGGCTACCATTGACTTGGGAGGAACGCTTAGCGGTGAACACGGTATTGGTCTAGCCAAAGCTCCTTATATGTCCATGGCATTTACCCCTGAGGAAATGGCACTTTTCCAATCGATTAAAAGTGCTTTTGACCCAAACAACATTTTGAACCCTGCCAAAATGGGACTTCACTAAAAATGAGATTCAAAGCGACATTTAGACATCTAAGAACATTTTTCTTCTTGATGTTTGATCGCGATATTACGGTGTATGCTTCCAGTCTTAGCTTTTACACCATTTTCACTCTTGTCCCTTTGCTTATCATCTCTCTGAGCCTTATCGCCAATGTCCCCATTTTTAGTGCCCAGTACGCCTCGATGCAAGTATTTTTATTTGACAACATTATGCCGGTTCAGACCGAAGCCATTGCAGGCTATTTGGAGTCATTCTTTAAAAACTCGGTACAACTTGGAGTGATCGGATTTACCACTATGGTTGTCTCTTCCATGCTTTTTTTCCAAAATTTTGAACACATTGTTGAAAAAATTTTTCACTCTCCGCAACGTGGAGTTTGGGAAGCCATCACAACCTACTGGACCCTAATTACCCTGACTCCCATTATTTTAATTGCTTCCATGAGTCTAAAAGCCTATTTACACGCGAATATCACTGGATTTATGCTCAATATTCTCTCGATTTTTCCTTTTTTACTCCTATGGGGAATTTTCTTTTTAATATATAAAATTGCCGTCAATGCTGAAGTTTCACTAAAAGCCGCCGCCATTAGCTCTTTTGTTGTCGCATTGGTTTGGGGATTGGCTAAAAATAGTTTTGTTCAGTATGTTTTTTACAATAAAACGTATGCAACGATGTATGGCTCACTCTCTGCTCTTATCTTTTTCTTTTTATGGATTTACGTTTCATGGATTATCGTCATCTACGGAATGAAGCTATGCTATTTGATAAATCGCAGCAGCCAACGTAGTGACTCCCAAAACCCCTAATGCCCAAAAGGCTGCTTTCCATCGCATAGCCAGCAGAGCTAAAAGAACACTCAAATAGCCGATCTCCATCGGAATAACTATTTGATGAACATCCCCCAAACCAAACAATACCATCAAATACGGATCAAAAAAATCTCCCCATGGCGTAAGATGAAGTGCTAAAACAGCAGGATAATACAGATTAAAAAGAAGAGCCAAAGGGATGGATGCCGTATGCCACAATCCAAACATCCCAAAAATTGCCAACGAAATGGGAAGCATCACGAGATAGCACCAAATATGCAAAGCCAAAAAGATTTGCCAGGGCTTCCACTCTTCATAATAACGGACAAAAATAAAGATGGAGAGAACCCCAAAGCTCGAAAACCAAAACCCCAACGAAAAAAAGAGTTTTGGAAAAAAAGCAAGTAAAACCCCCACCGTAATAAACAGTGTCTGCATGGATACAATCTTAATCCCACGATCATAAAGCCAATACCCCACAGCAATCATTCCAAAAGATCGTACCATCGGGGGAATAAACTCCAATGCCCACAGATACACAAACAGCAGTCCCAATACCATGAGAAAAAGATCACGATTGCCATGGCGGTAGGGAAAATAACGATTATGCAACCATCGATACGGCGGACGAAGTAAAAAATAGGCGATAATACTCAAAATTCCAAAATGATATCCGCTGATCGAGAGAATATGACTAAGCCCCATTGCCCCCACCAGCGTCTGAAGTTCTTGACTCATAGGAGTGGCGACAAACAATGCTCCATACAGTTCCTGCATCGTTTTATCCGTGTGCAGGGATGCAATATACCCATACCATCGCTCTTTGAGACTCAGCTGCGGATACACTTCAATGATAGATGCACGCGCATTAAATCGGCTGAGATACTCCAAAAAAGTCACATTTTTGACGTGAAGTTCAACCAATACCTCTCGCCCGCGCAAATCACGTAAATAGGGACTCATAGCACATCGGCACACGGATCCGTTATCCAGTTGTAATTTCATCGAGGTTTTTGGCTGATCGGCGATCAGCTTTACCTCTTGGGAAACAACCTCCGCACGGATCAGCGGATCATCAAAGCGTTTGAATTGCGAGTATTTGTGATATTCATAGGAGAGAGAAAGTGTGGCAACAAAAAGGAGAAAGAGGACAAAAAATGAACCGCTTTTGAGGTCAAAGAGATCAATGCGTTCGAGTTTTGACATTAGATTATCGGCATTGAAACATTCCCCGAGCCCATATCAATGTCCATATTCATATTGGCACTTTTCATATCAATACTTTCATACACAATTTGAGCCGCTCCAAAAGAAGGCTTATCCACAAAACGGGTAAACTTTTTCTGGAAAACCAGTTTTATATGCCCTGTCGGACCATTACGCTGCTTCCCGATAATGATTTCCGCTTCTTCTTCTTCTTTTTCCGTGTATTTAGAGATAAATTCTTTCCCTGCTGAAATTGCCTCTTTTTCCCGTTCTTTTTCCTCTTTATAGAGATAAACGTCATTGCGATAGACAAAGAGAATGATATCGGCATCTTGCTCAATAGAACCCGATTCACGAATATCGCTGAGCATCGGACGTTTATCCGAGCGTGATTCGAGGCTACGGTTTAGCTGAGAGAGTGCTACAATAGGGATTTCAAGCTCACGGGCAAGCATCTTAAGTCCCCGCGAAATTTCACTGACCTCTAAGTGACGATCTTTACCGCCCGTACCGTTCATGATTTGGAGATAGTCGATGACGGCCAGTTCGATTTCGGGATGGCGGCTTTTGAGCTTACGCAATTTCGAACGAAGCTGATGAATGTTGACCGAACCGTGATCGTCTACGAAAAGCTTGGAGTGGCGCATTTTGTCCACTGCATCATTAAGCCGTTTGTACTCTTCAGGAGTCATATCTCCTACGCGGAGGCGCTGAAGCTGGATCGAGGTTTGAACACTCAGCAATCTTAACATCAACTGTTCGGCGGGCATTTCCAGCGAGAAAAACGCCACCCCTTTCCCTTTTTCGAGAAGATTTTGTACCATATTGAGAGCAAAGGAGGTTTTCCCCATCGCCGGACGCGCCGCCACGATGACCAAATCCCCTTTGCCAAATCCGGTTGTCATTTTGTTGAGTTCCGCATATCCGGTATCGACACCGACCAAAATCGCATCTCCCCGCTCACGCATCTCTTCAATATACGCCATCGTGTCATCGGTGATTTTAGGGGCATCTTTAAAATCAATAGATTGTGAATTTTGGGTAATCTCATAAAGCTTTTTTTCGACCAAATCAACAACATCATTGCCGTTTAGATTCTCTTCGAGGGTTACTCGTTTGATTTCCGTGGTGAGGGTGAGGAGATGACGTTTGATTGCTTTGTCTTTGATCTCTTGAACGTACGCGGTGGTATTGGAAATCGGATTTGCGGTGAGGATTTCGACCAACACCCTCTCATCGAACTTTTGTTTCCCGCTAAGCTCTTTTTTGATAAACTCTTCATCGATCGGAAGATCACGATGTGCGAGGGAAAGCATCGTACGGTAAATTTCTTGGTGCGCCGCGAGATAAAAATCTTCGGCATTAAGTACCGCTTCAAACTCATCAAACTGTGCAGGATCAAAAATAATGGAACTCAGGACAGAGCGTTCAAACGCTAAATTATAAAGAGACTCTTCCATTAATCTTCCTGCGCTTCCATTTTTTCTACCTCTTCAATAAAGCGATCGACAAGCTGATCTTCATCCAAACGTGCTACAACTTCACCCTTGACCATTACCAGCCCTGACCCTTTGCCATACGCGATTGCAACATCAGCATGCTTGGCTTCTCCGATGGCATTTACTACACACCCCATTACCGAAATATCCAACGGTTTTTTGATGTGTTTTGTCCGCTCTTCAATCACCGCAACCGCACTGACTAAATCCGCTTCGATCCGTCCGCATGTAGGACATGAGATGATATTGACACCTTCACGCGCCACACCACTGTCTTTTAAAATCGCACGTCCTACTTTGATCTCTTCCTCAAGTTCTCCCGTGATGGATACGCGCATCGTATCACCGATACCATCGAGGAGTAATGCCCCAAGCCCGATAGCACTTTTGATCGTCGCATGAAAAATCGTTCCTGCTTCCGTAACCCCTAAGTGAAACGGATAATTATTTTTCGGACGTAACATCCGATACGCTTCTACGGTACGCTGAACATCACTGGCTTTGAGTGAAACTTTTATGTCGGTAAAGCCTAAATCTTCGAGAAATTTGATGTTGTATTCCGCTGAAGCCACCATACCCTCAGCCGTTTGACCGTAACGCTGTTCAAACTCTTTTTCCAAACTACCTGCATTGACGCCGATACGGATAGGAATATGCCGTTCTTCACACGCTTTGACAATCTCACGAATACGCGATTTTTCACCTATATTTCCGGGATTAAAACGGATACAATCGACCACTTCCGCAGCGATAAGTGCTAGTTTATAATTAAAATGGATGTCGGCTACGAGAGGGAGAGAAATTTGTTCTTTTATCGCTTTAAGCGCGAGAGCGTCTTCTTCATCAGGAACCGCTACACGAACGATGTCACATCCGGCAAAATGAAGACGGTTGATTTGCTCCACTGTAGCCGCAACATCCGATGTGCGCGAATAGGTCATTGACTGTACTGAAATCGGAGCATCACCGCCAATGGCAACATTTCCGACGTAAATTTTTTTGGTAGGGTATCGTGTAATCATGAGATGATTGTAGCTTGTTGGACGTTAATTTTACGTAAACTCTATTGGGTCCATATCGATTTCACATAAGGGTGATTTGATAAACTTAATCGAACGGATAAGCTCTGTGCTTTTATCACTGCGAAGCAAGATTTGAAATCGATATTTATCGGCAATTTTTTCAATGGGAGAAGCCCCAAAACCGACAATCTCGATGGTGGACACTGTTCTCAAAACATCAACCACTTTTTCCATTTCACTTTTTGCTTTGGTCCCATTTTTATGGGCAAACAACAATCGCGCTAATTTTTTGTGGGGGGGATAACGTCCTTCTCGGATTTTAAGCTCATCTTTTAAAAACGTCTCATAATCTTCTAAATATTGGCTAAAAAATGACTCATTAAAACTCTGGACAATAACCGTAGAGTCATTCTTTCTCCCGCTACGTCCTGCGATTTGGACAAGAAGCGACAACGCCTTTTCCCGTGCACGATAGTCCGCTTGCCCCAGCAGATTATCAATCCCCATCACCACTGCCAGCGCTATGTCGTGATAATCATGCCCCTTAGAGAGCATCTGCGTCCCCACAAGCAGATCAATTTCTCGATTATTAAACGCCTTTAACACTTTGGTCAGTTTGTTTTGCGTCGTAATCACATCACGATCAAACTGCTGTATTTTGAGCTCACCCAAATTTTTCTCAAAATGTTCCACCGCTTCTGCTGTCCCCAGTCGTGAAGTAGTCAGATGACCGCTTTGACATTTCGGGCACACACGAGGCAACACCTCCGTATAGTTGCAATAGTGGCATTTCAACGCACGGGCATTGCGGTGCAAAGACATCCCGACACTGCAAAATGGGCATTCAAGAGTATAACCACACCCATCACATACCATCGTTTTAAAGTTGGCACGAGTGGGAATAAAAACAATCCCCTGATGACCTGATTTAAAATTCGAGACAATATGTTCATCCAAAAATGGGGTCAATGCCTCGATGGACGGCTCATACACAAAAGAACGCTTAGAGCTGTAATACCCACCGCGCAAACGATAAAAAGGGTATTTAGCATAACTCGACAAACTGGGAGTTGCACTCCCCAACACAACCGGTATTTTTAAAAGTCTCCCCATATAAATCGCCATATCCCGCGCGTTGTAACGGGGTCGCGAGGACGATTTATAACTCTCATCATGCTCTTCATCTACGACAATCAATCCTAAATCACCTATAGGTAAAAATAAAGCCGACCGTGGACCTGCGATGATTTGTGCTGAACCGTCATGGATTTTTTCCAACGTTACCTTTTTTTGTTTTGGGGTCATTTTGGAGTGCCATAGCACAAACGACTCTCCGAAATGGTGCTTGAAACGCTGTTGCATTTGAGGAGTGAGAGAAATTTCGGGGAGGAGTAATAAAGCTCTTTTCCCCTCATTTAACACTTCATCCATACGTTTCATATAAATTTCGCTTTTACCTGCGCCTGTGTCCCCAAAAAGTAGAGAGACGGGGTGGGAACGGATGAAATTTAGGGCTTGGGATTGAGTGGGGGAGAGAGTAATATTTATTGCCGTATATCCTGTCAGCTGGATTCCCGCCTTCGCGGGAATGACGGGAGGGTTGTCATTCCCGCGAAGGCGGGAATCCAGCTTTTCAAACGGCACAAACAAATTCAACGCCTCCCCAACCGAGCACCCATAATACTCCGCCATAAACAGCGCTATCTTGATTTGAGATTCAGAATAAAAAAATGGGAAAGTTTCCAAAATAGCGTGGGTTGTAAACTCAGGCTGTTCGACTTGCTGAAGTACAACACCCTCTGTTTCTCGATTAGTAAGTTTGAGTGAAACTTTAATACCTGGGGAGAGTGGAATATCTGCATGATAAGTAAGAGATTCAAGAGGAGAGCCCAAAAGGGCTAGGGAGTAAAAGTACAAAAAAACTATCGAGTTAATAGATCACATTTATGTTGACCAGCTGTACAACCAAAGCTCCCTGTAGTTGAATTGTATGTAAAGGTGGTAGCATCATTTAAAACTTTATAGTCATACGTTGCTGCCGCCGTTTTCATCCAATGACCATTGCTACTTGCAGAAGTAATACCATACTGTAATAATGAACCATTCGAAGTATTACTATCATTATCATCAAATAAAACTACACCTTCTCCAGTCCCTACATCCTGATCAAGTTTAGAAATATAACTAGACTGCCCTTGCATCAAACGCCCTTGGCGCTCACTCACGATCGCCGCACGAATCGCTGCGATATCACTTCGCCCTTTGGCTATCTGTGCATCATCACGTGTTGCTGCGAGACGAGGGATTGCGATCGCCGCTAAAATTCCCAATACTACGATGACAAATATCAATTCTATCATCGTAAACCCATTATGTCTTTTCATAAATATATTCTCAGTTCATCGTTAATCTATCATTTATGATACTCCAATAGCAGTATCACACAGGATAAACTAAAAATCCTCCCAATATGGGAGGAGATAAACTTAGCGAACTACACCTTGGCCTAAAACACTGATGTTCACATCAGCAGGATATTTTGCATTCAAGAGAGCACACTTAGGATCAGTCGAGGCACCAACATTAATAGTGATGATATCATTACTTGTTCTTACGACTGTAGCACATGTAATAGTACTACTTGCATTAACATCAACACTTATCCCATCAGTATTTACAGATCCACCACCGGCAACAGTATTTAAGTTTGCAACTAGTACTCCTTTCGATAATGCATCCGCAGCAACATTTTTCACTATTTGATCAACATCAGCTAAAACTTTAGCGGCAGCTGCATCATCACGTGTTGCTGCAAGTTTCGGAATGGCAACTGCTGCCAAAATACCAAGGATAACGATAACGAAGATTAACTCGATCATAGTAAAACCAGAACGTTTCATGGCTTACTCCTTATATGTAAAATAGTAGTTACTCTTGTAACTCTGGTTGTATTATGAGCCTCATAGTCTTAGAAAACGCTTAAGCCAATATCGGTTATGATAATTATTTGTTATGAATGAGAACAACTTACGTTCTTTAATTACGATTAAACATTGAAGGCGTATAATTCGCTTCACAATGTTGCTCATACTAGGGCTTAAAAGGCGAAATAGATCATGAATACCGCAGAGATTGATACATTAGGGATAAAAAACACCCAAAATATTTTTCATAATTTAAGTTTTGACGAATTAATAGACCATGAACTTCGGAACGGTGAATGCACCATGACCAGCAGTGGGGCAACCACCGTCGATACGGGGATTTTTACCGGTCGCAGCCCTAAAGACAAATATTTTGTCAACAGCGATCCTTCCAATCAATACATTGCATGGGGAGATGTCAATAAAAAAATTGACAAGGCTGTTTTTGATGAGCTCTTGATCGTTGCGCGTGAGCAACTCTCCAATAAAAATCTCTATGTTACTGATGTTTTTTGCGGTTCGAGCGCATCCAGTAAGCGCTCTATTCGGTTTATCTCTGAAATTGCCTGGCAGTCTCATTTCGTCAAAAATATGTTTATTCGTCCGACATCCGAAGAACTAAGTGATTTCAAACCTCAATTTACCGTTCTCAATGCGTGTAAAGCAGTCAACAGTCAATGGGAAAATCACGGTCTTAATTCGGAAGTATTTGTCCTTTTTGATATCGAAGCCAATCTTTGTATTATCGGCGGTACGTGGTACGGCGGTGAAATGAAAAAAGGAATTTTTTCGATGATGAACTATTGGCTCCCGCTGGAGGGGAAACTCGCCATGCATTGTTCAGCCAATGTTGGTCCCCAAGGTGACACGTGTCTCTTTTTCGGTCTCAGCGGTACGGGTAAAACAACACTCTCTACCGATCCAAAACGTGCGCTTATCGGGGATGATGAGCACGGTTGGGATGATGAAGGGGTCTTTAACTTCGAAGGGGGATGTTATGCAAAAGTCATCAACCTCGACCCTAAGAGCGAACCTGAAATTTATGCTGCCATCCGCAGAGGCGCTTTGTTGGAAAATGTCGTCTATGACGAAGATGGCTTAGTCAGCTATGAAGATGGCTCAAAAACCGAAAACACCCGAGTCTCTTACCCTATCGAACACATTGAAAATCATCAACCCTCGCTTCAAGCCGGTCATCCTGAAAATATCATCTTCCTCTCTGCCGATGCTTTTGGAGTACTTCCTCCGGTTAGCAAGCTCTCTAAAGAACAGGCAATGTACTACTTCCTCAGCGGTTATACGGCGAAAGTTGCGGGAACTGAGCGCGGCATTACTGAGCCGGTTGCAACATTCAGCTCATGTTTTGGAGAAGCGTTTTTGCCTCTTCATCCTACTGTCTATGCCAAACTTTTGGGTGAAAAAATAGATAAACATAATGTGAACGTCTATCTTGTCAACACAGGATGGACAGGTGGGGGCTATGGTGTCGGCAAACGGATGAGCATCAAAGATACCCGCGCGTGTATCCATGCTATTTTAGACGGTTCTATCAACGAAAGTGAATTTCAAACTACCAATACTTTCCGGTTTACTATCCCAATGACTCTCAAAGGGGTCGATTCCACCATTCTTAACCCGCGCAATGCATGGGGAGATAAAGATGCGTATCTCGTTCAACGCGATCATTTAGCAGGATTATTTATTAAAAACTTCAAGAAATATACGGATGGAACAAGTGGATTTGATTATTCTGCTGCGGGACCGAAAGTTATCGATTAAACTCTTCTCTTCTAGGTTTCCGTAAATGCGGAAATCTATCTCTTAAAAAACAATTTTTCTATAATAGTATTGAATGAAAAAAGCACGCAGCTGAAGAGAACCCAGTGTTAACATGAGAACTGCTACAGAAATGAGAAACCTCATTTCTGTAGGTTCGGAACCAAAGGCGAAGGGCTTGCCCCGCCGAAGGCTAATCGGAACGAGTTCCGATTTGCGTTAGATTAACATGAATAGGTAGTTTTAAACTCGAACGCCGTTGGACGTGCTTCGTTTGGCCATACTTGTGTTTCGAATTTGTAGTGTTGGTACGTGTCAACAAACTCAGGTGTCATGACCGGCTGAAGGAATGCGTTATCTTTGATCAACGACTCTAATGCACCACGAAGGGTATGAGGCATTTGTGGAATCCCTTTTTCACGGATTTCATCGAGGCTAAGCTCAAATAAATCTTCATCCATTGGTCCGATTGGAACCATTTTGTTTTTAATACCGTCAAGACCTGCAAGCAACATTGCTGTAAATGCGAGATAAGGACATGCAGTAGAGTCTGGGAAACGCATCTCGATACGTGTCGCTTTTTCACCTGCACCGTAAGGAACACGGCATGATGCTGAACGGTTTTGGCTTGAATAGGTCAAGATTGACGGTGCTTCAAATCCTGGGATAAGACGCTTGTATGAGTTGGTTGATGGGTTTGTAAATGCTGAAACTGCGCGAGCGTGTGCAAAAACACCGCCAACATAATGAAGTGCTGTCTCAGAAAGATTGCTGTAACCGCCCTCTTTGTAGAAGGTATTTTTGCCGTCTTTCCAGATTGATTGGTGAACGTGCATACCGTTACCGTTGTCTCCGTAGAGTGGTTTTGGCATGAAGGTAACGGTTTTGCCGTTAAGATGCGCTACCATTTTGATAACGTATTTAAGTTTTTGGACGTTGTCGGCTGCGTTTACAAGAGTATCAAATACAATACCGATTTCGCCTTGACCCTGTGCTACTTCGTGGTGACCCAAAATAACTTCAAGACCTACTTGCTCTAATACCAGCATCATCTCTGCGCGCAAATCAACCATAGTATCAATTGGTGCTACAGGGAAGTAACCACCCTTGTTACGTGGACGATGACCTGTATTGTAACCGTCTGCAAATGTTTTACCGTCATTCCATTCACCCTCTTCGGTATCGACTTCATAATAAGAGCAGTTTACTTCATCCCGGATTTTGACATCATCAAATACGAAAAATTCATTTTCAGGACCAAAGTAAGCAACATCACCTACCCCTGCATTCGCCAAGTGTTCAAGTGCTTTTTTAGCGATTGAGCGAGGGCATTTTTCATACGCTTGACCTTTGTAGATGTCATAAACATCACAGAATACAATAATGGTCGGATCAGCAGTAAACGGATCCATAAATGCTGACTGAGCATCTGGCTTTAGAAGCATATCAGATTTGTTAATTGGCTGCCATGCATCGATCGACGAGCCATCAAACGGTAAACCGCCTTCGAATTGACCGGCATTAACTGCACTAAAACGGTAAGAAACGTGGTGCCAAGTCCCCTTCATATCAGTAAAACGGAAATCTACGAATTGAACATCGTTCTCTTTAGAAAAAGTAAAAAACTCTTCTACACTGTTTACAAATTTACCCATACATTTCACCTCAAAAATAAAATTATAAACAGTATAGCAAATTAATATTAATTGTAAAAAAAGAAAGTGCCTAAAATTTAATCATCTCTCTATCTCTGTTGCGATAAGTGGCACACTGACTGTACCCAAAGGATCGAGTCAGTGCCTCAATTTCATCCGTAAACATCCCTACTTGGTCGGGACGATGCGCGTCGGAACTAAAAGTAATCGGTATTTCTAATAAGGCTATGGCTTCGAGCAATAATGGCGACGGATAGGCTTCGCCTACAGGCTTTCGAAGACCTGAAACATTGATTTCTACCACCATATTGGCTTTTTTAATTGCTTTAAGAGCCTTTGCCGCTAGGATTCGGATATCTGTTTTTGGGAAAAATTTAAAAACTTTGAGTAAATCCAAATGACCGATAATGTCAAATTTCCCGCTCATAGCCATCTCTTCAACCAATTCAAAATAACGAGTATAGATTGCGTCCATATCCATTCCCTCATATTTATGAATGTATTCCGGATTATCAAATCCCCACTCGTCAATAAAATGGATACTTCCAATCAAATAATCACACGGTCTCTTTAAAACACGCTCGTCCATATATCGGGGGAGATAATCAACCTCATACCCCAACAAAACGGTAATTTTATCTTTGTAGCGCTCTTGAGCCTCTCGTACCCACTGCTCATACAGGTTCATTTGTGAAAAATCCATTCGATACTGTGGATCGTATCCCATCGGTGCATGATCTGAAAATCCAAAATACTCTGTCCCCTGCACTATTGCAGCTTCTACATACTCATTCACACTGCCGGTTGCGTGGTTGCACAACACGGTATGATTGTGGAGATCAACTTTCATTATATTTCCTATTGAAAATAATCATTTTAATGATATTATAGTGCAATTTTTTATGAGGTAGCCATTATGACACAAGAAGAACTTGATGCTCTTATGAATGAAGATTTAGAGATGGATGAGATTAGCGAAACTGAGGAGACGATTGATACTCCTGAAGAAATTGATGACGTCTTAATTGACATTGACAACCCTCATACTTATCGCGCTTCAGCCACACACAGCTGGCCGCCACCCCCGACGGATGATAATAAAATGGTCCATCAGCTCGATGACGTCACCAAAGAGAGTGAAGAAAAAGCATCTGAAATTTTTGATCTTATTGAAATTATCAGCAATGATTTGAGTGATGGTGAAAAGCATATCAAAAGTGTTAAAACGATTATTGATTCCAACATTGCTCTTTTTACGACATTACACGCTAAATTTCCTCATGTCGAGGCATTTGAAACACAATTGGCCCAAAATGCTCAAGCCAAAGAACAACTCGATGCAGTCGTGCAAATCCTTCAAGACGGCGGAGATACTATCATGAACGTTATGGATATTATGCAATACCAAGATATTCACCGTCAAAAAATTGAGCGGGTTATCAATGTTATGCGTGCTCTATCCACCTATATGAACCATCTTTTCTCCGGAAAAATAGACGATGCCAAACGGGTTACCTCAGCGGTGCATATCCATGGAGATACGGATACCGAAGATGTTGTGACCAGTGATGACATCGAAGCATTACTTGCTTCGTTTGGGCAAAAGTAGAGGTTTTTTTCGCTAAAATTCCCTAAAATTTAGAAGAATCGAGAACGGACTTTGAAAAAAGTGGAGCTCCTCTCCCCTGCGGGAAATTTAGAAAAACTCAAAATTGCCATCGATTACGGCGCAGATGCCGTGTATGGCGGGGTTAGCCACTTTTCGCTTCGTATCCGCTCGGGTAAAGAATTTGATCTTGATAGCTTCAAAGAGGGGATTGATTACGCGCATGCTCGTGGGCGAAAAGTCTACGTCACTATCAACGGTTTCCCTTTTAATTCTCAACTGAAACTTCTCAAAGAGCACATCATCACCATGGCTTCCTTGGAGCCCGATGCCTTTATCGTAGCTACTCCCGGTGTCCTTAAGCTCGCTCACCAACTAGCACCTCAAATTCCACTGCATCTCTCGACTCAAGCCAACGTCATGAATGTACTGGACGCGCAGGTGTATTACGATATGGGAGCACGCCGTATTATTGCCGCGCGTGAAATCTCCCTCAAAGATTTGGTTCAGATAAAAGCAGAGTTGCCTGATTTGGAAATCGAAGTGTTTGTTCATGGTTCCATGTGTTTTGCCTATAGCGGACGCTGTCTCATCTCCACGCTCCAAAGCGGTCGCGTTCCTAACCGTGGAAGCTGTGCCAATGATTGCCGATTTCCCTATGAGATGTACGCCGCCAATCCTGAGACGGGGACACTCTTCAGACTCGAAGAACATGAGGGAATCGGAACGTACATCATGAATTCCAAAGACCTCAATCTGGCTTCCCATATCAAAGAGATTTTAGAAAGCGGGGCTATCGACTCAGTGAAAGTAGAAGGACGCACAAAAGCCCCTTACTATGCTGCCATTACCGCAAAAACCTATCGCCGTGCTATCGATGATTATTATGCAGGACATTGTGATGAAGAGGCATATCAACGAGAACTGGGAACCATGCAAAATCGTGGGTTTACCGATGCCTATCTCATCAACCGCCCTTTTGAGAAACATGATACGCAAAACCTCGATTACACGATGATGATGGGAACCCATCAAGTTGCGGGCATGGTGGATGAGTCAGGAGAGTTTTTTGAGTGCAAATATAAAACGTTTCCCAATGATGTTATGGAGATTGTTGCCCCTTCTGATGCCCTCATTGAAGCAATTGATAATGAAATAGGAACCGTAGAAAAGAGAGACGGTCAGTGGATCATTATCTTTAAACAGCTTCTCGCTGAGAATGGAAAAGTATGGGATCAAGTGCACAGCGGCAATCTAAATCGTTTTAAACTCCCCTGCTCTCTGCCTCACTTTACCTTTTTTCGTATCCCCGCCACTGAGGATATGGGAGTAGGAACACGATGCTAGTCGTCATTTTGTGCCACGACACAAAATCCAATATAATAAATAGATCCCGTATCAAGTACGGGATGACAAATAAATTTAAAAAACACAAGGAGAAAACAATATGAAATTTGTATCGATTATTATGGGGAGCAAGAGCGATTTTGATGTGATGAAATCGTGCTCACAAACATTTGAAGAATTTGGTGTTTCGTATGAACTTATCATCTCCTCAGCTCACCGCTCTCCTGAGCGCACCAAAGATTATATTATCGCGGCAGAAGCCAAAGGGGCACAGGTATTTATTGCAGCTGCAGGCATGGCTGCCCATTTAGCAGGTGTTCTTGCTTCCAAAACGATTAAGCCTATCATCGGTGTACCTATGAGTGCATCCGCACTTAACGGTATTGACGCATTACTTTCCACAGTACAAATGCCTGCAGGAATGCCCGTTGCGACGGTGGCTATCGGGAAAGCGGGAGCTATCAATTCAGCGTATCTTGCTATGCAGATTTTGGCACTCGAAAATGAAGAACTTCGGATGAAACTTCAAGAAGATAGAATCTCGAAGGCAAAAAAAGTTGAAATGGATTCTATGGAAATAGAGACTATCCTATAAAGGCGATATGATGCACGAACATTGGATGAGTATTTATGAATATGCTGATTTGACCCAAACGGATCCTGAAAGTGTTGAAGCACTGATTGTGCGGGGAAAATTGACGACCATCGTTGAAGAGGGGGTTATCCTCATTGATCCCTCACAGGCAATGGGCGGAATAGTCCCTGCATCGATAGCCCAGTTGAGTGCATCCCATACAGATATTACCATTGGTGCGAGTTTCGTCGAAAAAACGATTGGGACAATTATCAATCTCCATGAAAAAGTACTCGTTGCCAAAGAAGAGACCATCGAGTCGATTAAGAATGAAAATTCGTTTCTCAAAGAGGCTCTCGACTCCCTCCAAGAACTCTATGATGAAGATCGCCGAACCATTGCAATTCTCACCGAACAGCTCAAACTCTCTGCCCAAGAAGTAGAATTTATGCGTCGTAAATACAAACTGATGTGGGGCAAAGTGATCGAAGAGCATGCTGCTCAATGATAAGCGAAGCGTGGGCATTCTGCCGAAGAAAACATAGTGTTAGCGTAGCCAATTCGGGCTTTGCTCGGATGGCGTTATGAATATACAGTCTGAGTGCATTGGGTGTATTATCGCCCAAAGCGGGCGTGTTTGCGATGCTATTGGAGCCGATGAAGCTTTAAGAGAAAAAATCGTCTCTTTTGTTGAAACCTCTCTTTCTACTGCTGATTTCACCCTCTCCCCTCCTGTCATTGCCGCACCCCTGTACGAACAGATGGCTCTTTTTGCCAAAAAAATCGATCTCTATGATGACCAAAAAACACACGCAACTCTACAAGCACAACACTATATGCCGTTTTTGCGTGAAACGATAGAACAAAGCGATAATCCTTTTATGGCGCTTCTTAAAACTGCCGTTGTGGGAAACGTCATCGATTTAGCAGCAGAGGTAACGTTTGACCTGCACGGTGCAATTACCTCTGTTTTTGACACTCCTTTTGCTCATGATGATTCACCAAAGCTAGCTCTTCACTTAAAAAATGCGAAAACGCTTCTCTATATCGGTGACAATACGGGGGAACATCTTTTCGATGCATTAGCAATAGAACACTTGAAAAAACTTTATCCTGCATTAGAGATCATCTACATGGTACGCGGAAATTTTATTATCAACGACGTCACTCTAAAAGAGGCAGAAGAAGCCAAGATGGATCAGATTTGCACCCTCATAAACAGTGGTGTCAATACACCCGGATTTGTCTATGAACGTGCAACTCAAGAATCACAAAAACTCTTTAACTCTGCCGATGTTATCATTGCCAAAGGGATGGGAAATTACGAGTGCATGAGCCCAATTACTCGCAAAAATATCTGTTTCTTACTCAAAGTTAAATGTTCTGTCGTTTCACGCTCTCTAGGTCATGAGATAGGTTCTATTATCTGTAAGTTGGACTGAGTTATAATCCCATCATTATTTAGCGGAGAATTTTGATGATTACTTTTGGTGATATGCTTTTAAAACTTCAACAATTTTGGAATGATCAAGGGTGTGCGATTGTCCAGCCTTACGACATTCCTGCGGGTGCGGGGACGTTTCATCCGGCGACTTTTTTACGATCACTCGATTCACAGCCGTGGTCGGTGGCCTATGTCGCTCCAAGCCGTCGTCCAACGGATGGCCGTTATGGGGAAAATCCAAACCGTTTGGGAAGCTACTATCAGTTTCAAGCCCTCATCAAACCAAGCCCTGAAAACATCCAAGAGCTTTATCTCAAAAGTCTCGAATATCTAGGACTTAACCTCAAAGATCATGATATCCGTTTCGTCGAAGACAACTGGGAATCTCCGACACTTGGGGCATGGGGTTTGGGCTGGGAAGTGTGGCTCAACGGGATGGAAGTGACACAATTTACCTATTTTCAGCAAGTTGGGGGAATTGCGTGTGATCCTGTCGCCGTGGAAATCACCTACGGAACCGAGCGTCTGGCAATGTATCTCCAAGGAGTTGATACCGTATTTGATATCGTTTGGAGTGAAAACCAATACGGGAAAACACTCTACCGTGACATCCACAAAGAGGGTGAAATCGAGTTTAGTAAATACAATTTTGAAATCGCCGATACCGCCATGCTGTTTGCCGAGTTTGAAGCCAAATCTGCCGAGTGCAAGCGATGTCTTGACGCGGAACTTCCCCTCCCCGCGTACGATTTGTGCATGATGGCATCACATACATTCAACACTCTCGATGCGCGCAAAGCAATCTCCGTGACCGAACGTGCCAACTATATCTTGAAAATCAGAGAATTATCCAAAGGGTGTGCCGAGCTGTATAAATCCCAAGAAGATGAACGAATCAAGAGAGTTAAAGCGTAATTGCAAACACTCATCGGTCAAATCGACAAAATCATCTACGAGAATGGCGGATTTTTCATAGCTGCCCTCAAAAGCGGTGAAAAAATCAGCGCCCACTATCATGAGAGCGATGTCGAAAACCTCAAAGATGCCGCCATAACCCTCAAGGGTGTGTGGGAAGTACACAAAAACTACGGCAAAACCTTCAAAGCTGAATCCCTTACGGTCAATCAAAATGAACTTTTTTTCTTTCTCAACCGTGTTGTCAAAGGATTTACCAAAAAACTCACCGCCGAGCTGATCGAAAAATACGGACAAGAAGGGCTTGTTGAAATTTTAGAAAACAATATTCATCAACTCCTTGAAGTCAAAGGGATGAATGAAAAACGATTAGAGCGGCTGGCCTCAGGATGGAAACAATTTCGCTCTATGCGCCTTTTGGGAGAGTTTTTGGCTCCGTACGGTGTCACCCCAATCCTGCTGCGTCTGATTGCCACTGCGATGAAAGAGATCAAAGATCCCATAGAAACCATCCAAAAAAATCCCTACGCCCTTATGCGCATCCACGGTATCGGGTTTAAAAAAGCGGATGATATTGCGCTGGCTATGAAATTGCAACCCCATGATCCCAGACGCATCGGTGCGGCGATGGAATTTTCCTTGAGCGAATATTGTGACCAAGAGGGAAACAGCTGCATTGAAAAAAGCATTCTTTTTGGCAAACTCAATGGTTTACTGAATCTAGGAAATAATAGTATCTATGAAAAGGCGCTGCTGGACAGAATCAATGAGGGGAGTATTGTTGTTCTATCCAGCGGTAAACTCGCCCTCGATCGCATTTATGAAGCGGAAAAGTTTTTGGTGGACAATTTCAAAAAACGGATCAAAGAAACAGACAAAAGTCTCACCGATAATTTGGAATCTTTTTTAGACGAACACTCTCTGACTCTGGGGGAACAGCAACGCAGTGCTCTGGAGCGTATCAATCAAGGGTGCAAACTGCTGCTACTCGTAGGCTACGCGGGAACAGGAAAAAGTACCACGGCCAAAGCGCTTTTGGATTTGTTACATACGCGCCATGCCCGCGAGAGTATTATCACCTGCGCCCTTAGCGGTATTGCCTCTCAACGGATCAAAGAGCGAAGCGGATACGAGAGTGCCACCATCCAAAGTCTCTTGGTGAAATTTGAGAGTCAGGACACCATGCCTTATAAAGTCGTTCTTATCGACGAAGCCTCTATGATCAATTCGCTTCTGTTTGCACGGCTTGTCTCCAAAATCGACTCCGATGCCACCATTATCATCGTGGGAGATGACGCACAGCTTCCCCCTATCGGGGCAGGAAGTCCTTTGAGTGATTTTATTTCGCTTTCCATAGCACCGACCGTCACCCTGACGCATATCTACCGTCAACGCTCCGATCAAGCCATCGCCCTTATCGCCAATGATGTACGTCAGGGAATTATCCCTCCGTACCAAAACACGTATGACGATTTTAGTTTTACTAATGTCGATATTTCCAACCGATACGCGCTTAAAAACTCCCTCAGCGGCAGTGAATTTGACGAAGTGGTACAGACCAATACCCAAAACATTCTCGCATCCATTGCTTCTGCCACACTGGAGCACCTCCCTCTTTCTCGTTCCCATCTCGAAACCAAAAGAATCAAAGAGTATCTCAACCATTTTCAAGTCATCTCCCCCATGCGCGGCAATGCACTGGGGGTGGAGAATCTCAATATTCTGCTGCAAGAATATTTCAATCCCAATCCAAAAAAAAAGATCAAAACCCCCTCGAAAGAGTTTCGTCTCTTTGACAAAGTTGTTCATATCCGCAACGAAAATATGCCCACCCATACGACGGAAGAGTTCAAAGAGCAAACTGACCCTGTGGAGCGGCGGATATTTAACGGTATGTGCGGATTGCTTTTTAAAATCGATGAAGAGGAAGAACAGCTCAGCGTCTATTATCCCAATGAAGAGCTCATTGTGCACTATACCTATGAGGGGGTACGTGATTTACTGAGTCTCTCGTATGCGCTTAGTGTTCACAAGGTGCAGGGGATGGAATATGAAAATATTGTGATGGTCATGAGCTTCTCGCATCTCATTATGCTCAACACCAAGCTCCTCTACACGGCAATTACAAGAGCAAAAAAGCACTGCACCATCATCGGTGAATCGGGAGCATTTGAATTGGCCTGTCGACGGCTGGAAACAACAAAACGGCACACAGTTATGCAGGAGTTGCAAACTAATTAAAGGAGAAAAATTTTCCTTTAGTTTATTATGCTACAATTTTCATTCTAAAATCCATAAACCAAGGATCACATTATGAAATTATTAATGGTTAGTGCTGTCGTCGCTACAAGCGTTATGGGGGCTTCACTTGTCAGTGAAGCACAAAAAGCGGGACTTAAACCGATCCCTGCAAGTAAATCGGCATTGGAAAAATTAACCTCCAATCCGGTTAATCCGACCACTTCAGCAAAAGCGGAGTTGGGAAAAATGCTCTATTTTGATCCTCGTCTCTCTAAAAGCGGTCTTATCAGCTGTAACACCTGTCATAATCTAGCCCTTGGCGGGAGTGACGGAATGGCTTCGGCAATCGGACATAAATGGACTTCCAACCCTCATCACCTCAGCTCGCCGACGGTCTACAATGCCGTATTCTACAGCCAGCAATTTTGGGATGGACGTAGTCCGCACCTCGAAGACCAAGCTCAAGGACCAATCCAAGCAGGACCTGAGATGGCAGCACCCAAAGAGTTCGTAACCGGTGTGGTCAATTCCATTCCTGCCTACGTCAGCAAGTTCCAAAATGCCTATGGCAAAAATGTCAACATCACATTTGAAAAAGTTGCTGACACTATTGCCGTGTATGAGCGTACCCTCGTTACCCCTTCACGTTATGATGCATTCTTGAATGGCAATAAAAAAGCACTCACAGCACCCGAACAAAAAGGACTTAAAACCTTTATCGACAAAGGATGTGCAACCTGTCATAATGACATCGCACTGGGTGGCAAAATGCAGGCATTTGGGGTAACTGCACCTTACAAATACATGAATGTCGGTGATTTCAAAGGGGATAAAAACGGAATGGTTCGCGTACCGACTTTACGCAACGTCACCGAAACGGCACCGTACTTCCACAATGGTCAAATCCCAACCCTTAGCGAAGCGATCAAAGAGATGGGACGCATTCAGCTGGGCGTTGCTCTAAGCGATACCGAAACAAACGAGATCGAAACATTCCTCAAGGCATTAGAGGGTAAAAAACCAACCGTTATTTATCCAATGCTTCCAGCATCTACGGCTAAAACACCAAAAGTGGATGTGGTGAATAACTGATATTTCGTTCATGGTGAGCTCAGGGAAACATTGCTTGCGCGAGCGGTACCCTTGTTTTGTCGAACCATGGACTTCCCCCTTCGACAAGCTTAGTGCGAACGGGGAATGACGGCTACTGACACTCTATCCCCACAAACTCTTTTTCATAATTTTTGCATTCACTCATGGGTATTTGCAATAATTTTGGATTTTTTGTCGGATCAAGCCATCCCAATAGCTCCAAAAGTGGCTTTTCATCCATCGCCGTACATCCTGATGTCGGTCGATAATCGGGACGATTCAAATGGAAAAAGATACAAGAGCCCCTCCCCTTTTCAGCCATTTTGTTATACTCTATCACCGCTCCATAGCGATAAAGATCATCACTTCGACGCATATTTTCAAAACTTTTTGGTGGCATTGAGGGATTATAAAGAACCATTTTATTGTAAAAGCGATCACTGACATCGTCCACGCAAATCAGCCTTTCATCCGCATGAAAATAAGGCATTGAAGCGTTGGATTGGGGAGCATACCCAAACGTTGAGCCAATCTCAAATACTCCTGCCGGCGATCGTCCATCCCCTTCATGCTTTTGCGGCTGACGTACACCCTCCCAACCAAGCCCGCTTCGCCCTAACGTCACGGTAACCATCTCTCCAACTTTGTCCCATTTGGCCGCTTTTTCATACCTCTGCAATAAACCGCTTGTTGAATTGAGTTCAGGTGAAATCACAACAATAAGCTGCTGTGACCCCCACACAGGTATTATTATGATAAAAATAAAAATAAATGAAGTAAATTTAGGCATATTTCCAGCTCGAACTTAGTTTGTTTTAAAGTTAGGTAGTATAGCATAATGAAAATCATGGGGGTAAAGGGAATGAGCATAACCATTCGAAAAGCCGGAGAAGCAGATGCGCCATTTATAGCGAAAGCTCTCTTGGAAAGCTCCCGTGCCGGAAAAAAAGTGGGAATATTTGATTATATTTTTAATACGAAAGATGAGAAACAGCTTTTAGAGTTTCTTCAAAAATTTACATTGACTACTACTAAAAGCTACTGTCATTTTTCCAACTTTATGATTGCCGTGGTTGGAGGAAAAAGCGTTGGAACCATTTGTGGCTATGAACCTCGTATCGCAACGCATGATATTTTCGCTACCGCACTTGAGGAGATAGGAATTGATGAAACGTATCATGAGCGAATAGCCGGTTATTTGCTATGTGAACCCGAAATCGACAATAAAACATGGGTGTGTGATTTTATGGTGATCGATCCTGAATATAAAAGTTTTGAAATTCTCAAAGAGTTAGTAGGAAAAAGTATGCTCACCGCACGATTAAAGGGGTACCGAAAAGTACAAACCATGATCGAAATAGGATCGGCTGAAGCTGAACTCATTTACAAAAAATTGGGCTTCAGTGTCATTGATGAAAAAAGAAGTGATTATTACGAAGAACAGTTTGGACGTGCCGGCTTAATGCGCCTGCAAGTTAACCTGTAAGGATTCCCTATAGAATACGGACCGTTAGGGCTGCTCCCTCCTTTTATTGCTATTGTTCTTGCCCTTTTCAGCCGATCGGTTTTTATTGCTTTGATTGCTGCCATTGTTGTGGGAGAGTTTATCATTGCCGGTTTTCATCCACTCCCAATGCTCTCTCTGCTGTTTGAACGGTTCTGGGGACTTCTTAGCGAACTGTGGGTTCTTAAAACCCTCGCATTCGCCATGATGGTTGGAAGTGTTATGTCTCTTATTGAGCGCAGTGGAGGAGTCAATGGATTGGTTCACGAGCTCAGTACCAAACGCTCTCTGGTTCAGTCCAAACGCGGTGCCCTAATGCCCAGTTTCATTGCAGGACTTATTATCTTTATCGAATCTTCTATCACCTCTCTCGTTGCAGGAGCTATTGGTCGACCTTTTTGCGATAAATACGGTATCAGTCGTGCCAAACTTGCATTTGTGTGTGACTCCACCTCAGCTCCCGTATGCTCCATCATCGCCATCAACGGCTGGGGAGCATTGCTATTAGGACTTATTGGGGGACAAATCGCCGCAGGACTCATTGCAGGCGAGGAAGCACACTGGCTCATAAGCGCCATCGGTTACAATTTTTATGCCTACATTGCCCTTATCGTCACCTTTCTCGCTATTTGGTACAACATCAACATCGGTCCTATGAAACACGCTGCTATCACAGAACCCTCTATAGAGTGCGATGATGAACCCGGTTCTATTGGGCTTTTCATTTGGCCAATGGTATGGATGATCGGCGGGGTACTTGTTTTCATGCTCATCACAGGCGGCGGCAATCTCTTAAAAGGCTCTGGATCGAGTTCTATTTTTTATACTCTCGTGGTAACGCTCATCATGATGTACGGCTATTATCGCTTTAAGAATGCAATGAATACAACGGATTTTGTCGATTCTGCCTTCCAGGGAGCCCGGTCGATGGCGCCTATCGCCTCGATACTGCTTTTGGCTTTTGCGATTGGCGGTGTGAGTTCGGATATGGAGGTGGGTCAATACCTTGCCAGCTTCATCGGGGATTATCTCCCCAGTGCTTATCTTGCTGCAGCAATTTTTATCCTTGGTGCCATCATTGCGTTTGCAACGGGGACGAGCTGGGGAACCTTTAGTATCATGCTTCCCATCGCCGTTCCTCTCGCGGTAGGTCTGGATGCTCCCGTCGCACTGGCTATGGGTGCGGTCATTTCGGGAGGAGTTTTCGGCGATCACTGCTCCCCCATTTCTGATACCACGATAATTTCAGCCATGGCAAGCGGATGCAGTGTCCAAGAACACACCAAAACGCAACTCCCCTACGCTCTTATTTCAGCAATAATTTCCCTCCTCTTATTTGTCATCGTTGGACTACTTATTTCCTGATCTGCTAATCCTCTGCTAACACTTGTGTGTGATAATAACACTATCAAAACATAAGGAAACAGCATGAAAACGATCAATCTTATCGCTCTTTTGAGCTTAGTTACTTTCTCGGCAATGGCAGAGGAAACTCCTCTCATGACACAAACGCAGAATCAAGGAGAGGGTTCGCGTATTGAACAACAAGTAGAGCGTCAAACAATGCAAGCTAATATGTATGGTAAGAAATCGGAACTAAACAGTGGTACCGGCTTACAAACTCAAACGAGAGCACGCTTGCGTCTGCAAGATGGTAGCGGAAGTGGACTAAATATGGGTGGCGGTATGCAAGGCGGAAGTATGCAAGGTGGCGGTATGAGAGGTGGCGGGATGAGAGGTGGCGGACGATAAGTCCCTCATCCATTACGTTAAACCAAAGGCATGTATGAATATGCATACCGAATTTACTCTAAAATACAAAGGAAATACCATGAAAACTATTAATCTTATTGCTCTTTTGAGCTTAGTTGCCCTCAACGGGTTTGCAGCTGATTACAGCACAATGACCATGACCGAGTTGCAAGCAATGCGCGGGAGTGTGCCAGTGGAAGAGCGCGCCGCTTTTCAAGCCGAAATGCAAATCAGAGTTAAAGCAATGACTCAAGAAGAGCGTCAAGTACTCCAAGAGAGCATGAAACAAAGCCGAATAAAAGCGGAAGAGAAGATTAGTACGCAAACTCAGACGCGTACACAAACACAATCTCAACTGCAAAATAAAGTGCAAATGCAAAGTCTGATGCAAACACGCACACCAACTGCAACTACTCATTAAAAAGTAGTGAGGAATTTTTCCTCACTCGCACTTACCTCTTCCTTCATAGGATAATCTCATCATCTATTTTTATCATCAAAATCAAAGCGCTAACACTTCACTAACACTTCTGTACTAGAATCATTGTAATCAGAAAGAGGAGAAGGCAATGAAATTTTCAAAAACAATGGTGTCACTATTACTAGCGGTATCTGCGGCAATTTGGCTGATAGGATGTGGAGGGGGAGGTGATACAACCATCACACCAACAACCACAACCGATGCAACGACAACATTAAGCGGAACGGTTGCGGATGGTTATCTCGTAGGGGCAAAAGTATGTTTGGATAAAAACTACAATGATACCTGTGACGCGGATGAACCTTTTGCCATCACCGATGCTACGGGTCGATACACGTTTGTTCTCAAAGAGATGACAGCAACACAGCTTCCGCTGATCGTCGAAGCCAATGCCAGCACAGTTGATTTGGATACCAATATGGCGATCGGACAAGCGTGGCATTTTAAAGCAGCGGTGGGAAGTGGGAATTTCATCTCTCCATTAACGACACTGGTGGCACGAGATATGGATTTGAATTCCTCGTTGACACTCACCCAAGCGATGATAAATCTTCAAAACGATTTGGGATTGGATATCAACACCTCGGTCGACTATGTAGCCTCAAAAAATATCCAAGCGCACAATGCGGCTAAAATTCTTGCCCATTCTTTGGCAGTAGCTGAAACAAATTTGACGGAGGCCGCATTAATTAATACAGATGCGAAACTCATACGCCTTCTTGCCGCCAAACAAATTCGAGCGCAAACGGCGGAAATCAAAGCGGCGGCGGATGCAAACAATACCAATTATCTTTGTACCGTAGATACCGATAATGTTGATGGACAAATTATGGAACTTAGTGCAGCGTTAGACCTTGCTGCGTCATCATTGTCCGAGCAACTTCAAGCTGATTTACTTTTTATGTGGGAAGAGGAAAAACTGGCGCGGGATGTCTATTTGGCTATGTATGAAAAATGGGGATCTACTATATTTATTACAATCGCCAACAACAGTGAACAAAGTCATATGGACAGTGTCAAAGCGATGATCGATAAATACAACGTAAATGTTGGGGATCGCACCGAAGAACGTGGCGTATTTGTCAATACTGACCTTCAAACACTGTACAATATCCTTATTGCAAAAGGGAACGTATCCGTCATTGAAGCCTACAAAGTAGGTGTCTTAATCGAAATTACAGATATTGAGGATTTGGATATTCGGTTACAAGCAGAGGGGTTACCTGCCGATATACGAACCGTATACGAGGCTTTGCGCACCGGCAGTGAAAATCATCTTGCTGCGTTTAATAAGCAGCTGCTCTAAAAATATTTATTACAATACACGACAACAAAGAGGGGAAGTTTTTGAAAATTTTATTACTTGAAGATGACATTCTCCTCGGTGAAACGCTTGAGGAGATGCTCAAAGAGGCTCATTATGATATTCATTGGGTCAAGGATGGTGAAGAGGCTGCCGAGGCAACCTTTGATACTCTCTATGATCTTTATATTTTAGATATCAACGTTCCAAAGATTAATGGATTTCAACTGCTCGAAGAGTTACGCGAAGCAGGAGATAATACCCGTGTCATTTTCATCAGTGCGATGAGTGATATGGCATCGATTTCCAAAGGATTCCGTTTGGGTGCGGATGATTATCTCAAAAAACCGTTTTTTCCGGAAGAGTTGCTCGTACGTATTGATGCAAAATTTGCCAAATTTCAAAAAGTCATCCAACATGGAGACATTACCTTTAATCCACAAAATAATGAAGTACACAAAGAGGGTCGTCTTATCACTCTGGGAGATGTTCAGCTGCCTCTATTACGACTCTTTATCCAAAATATCGGTAAAACACTTCTAAAAGAAGATCTGTTTGATCTGATGGAACACCCAAGCGATACTGCTCTTCGTGTTGCTATCAATAAACTCAAAAATACAACGGGTTGGGAAATTAAAAATATACGTGCAGTGGGGTATCGTCTTGAAGCACGCTGAAACAGAGTCATTTACCAAAAGTTTTTTGGTTTTTTTTATCTCCTTGTCTTTTTTGAGTGCCTTGGTTTTTTGGTTCGAATACACTCAAAAGCGTCATGCTCTCGAAGAAGCGGTTTTCAATGATATGAAAGTATGCAGTTTCGATCTCAAGTGTCAGCAATTCACGTTTGATTTTGCACCTTTACGCACGGCAACACTTTATCTCCTCAAGCAAGATGATTCAGGATATTATGCTCTATTCTCCATCCCAAGCGGTAAATATGCCCTGAAGCTTCATCTTTCACAGGAGCGTTTCGATGCCATGCTGCATCAGACACGAGACTCTCTTATTCAAGCTTTTTTAATTACTCTCCTTATTTTAGGGATTATATCGGCACTTTTTTCCTTGTATACCCTCCATCCATTGAGAAAGGCATTGCGTTTAACCCAAGAGTTTAGCCGTGATATTCTTCATGATTTTAATACCCCGCTTTCCAGCCTAAGACTTAATGTCAGTCGCTTAAATGTCTCTCCCAGTGAAGCCAAAAAAATTCAGCGCATTGAGCGAAGTATTGAAACAATGATTTCGCTTGGAAACAACTTACGCAGTTATCTCGAAGGGCATCCTCTTCAAAAAGAGAGTATTGATTTACACACCTTACTCGAAGAACGTATCGCTAATATTCAGAAGCTTTATCCCACCATTTCTTTTATTCTTGATGATATTACCCTCACTATCAATGCAAACCCTGATGCCATGACTCGAATACTTGATAATCTTTTGAGCAATGCGTGCAAATACAACAAAGAAAACGGCTCCGTATGGATTACCCTCAATTCTTCCGCTCAAACTCTTCATATCGATGATAATGGCAAAGGGATTGAGCATCCTGAAAAAATATTTGACCGGTTTTACAAAGAGCATGAAAGAGGGTTGGGTCTTGGTCTGCATATCGTCAAAAAATTGTGTGACGAACTCAAAATACCCATTCATGTTAAGAGTGTTTTACATCAAGGGACAGGATTTACCCTCGATTTGCATGCACTAATACTTCACTAATATTTCTATGTTATTATGATACACTTACTAATCAAAGGATAGATAATGAGGTTTTCACCCCTTATTTTTACTGCCATACTTCTCGCCAGTAATGTATATGGCGGTGTTTCTATGGATACACAAATTGAAAAAATCATGAATGCACCCGCAAGTGAGCGTGTAGGACTCATGAACCAGCTTAAAATCAAACTTGCCACTATGAATGAGGAAGAGAGAAAAGAAGCATTGCAAAAGCTCCAAGGTGGTGCGGGCAGAGAGATGGGTAAAGGTTCACAAAATCAGCTTTCCGCTATGCCGATACAGCAAATAAATCTCACTGTTCAACCTAACTCTTCTAATCGACATTAAGGATAAAAAATATGAAGCTATTACTTACTTTTTTACTTTTGGGTAGTTTGAGTGTATACGGAGCCAGTGATACTGATTTTGATGGAGTCGATGACGCAATAGACAAGTGTCCCAATACTCCTTTTAGTGATCTCTCTGATGCTCGCGGATGTACGACGCGGACACTTTACACCCAAACGTCCTACGATATTATCATGGGGCTTAATTTTTCTACTATGAATGCCAATACGTTGGAAGATACAAAAACTTCCAGTACTACCGTCCAGGCGGATGTGTATCGTGGTAATTTTTCAGCTCAGCTGCTTACCTCTTATTTCAAATCCAAGGACGGCAGCTACAACGATAGTGGCTGGAATGATACGCAGCTTAGTCTCTTTTACACCGCTAAACCGATCAAAGCGTTAATCGTTCAAGCAGGAATTGGAGCTATTTTGCCCACCTACTCTACGGGATACAACAATGAAGCAATCGATTATCGCGGAAGTGTTGCTTTGCACTACAATCTCAATACACAGGTCAATCTCTTCGGAGGGTACAACTACACCCTTGTCAATGATACTAATATTCCTAACGTTGCCAGCTACCAAAACACCAATGCATTTTATGGCGGTATAGGATACATGAGCCCAAAAAATGGTTCGATTAATCTCTCTTATGCCCATGCGCAGAGCATCTACGCGGGAGTTGATGCGATAGAAACACTTGGCGTCGGGACCTTTATCCCTATCAATACCCAGTGGTTTGTCTTGGGGGATTATAAATACGGTCTTAGCAATACTGCTAGCGACCATGAAGTAGCGTTGCGTGTAGGGTACGCTTTTTAAGTGCTAAATTTTTAGTATGAACAAAGCCAAACTCCTCCTCCTCGAAGATGATCCTAACCTCTCAGAAAGTGTGAGCGAATATCTCGAAGAGTGTGGGTATGAAGTCGTATGCGTATATGATGCCGCATCGGCGGAAGATCTCTTGTATGAACAAAAATTTGATCTCCTCTTGCTGGATGTCAATGTCCCCGAGGGGGACGGATTTTCACTGCTCAAAAACTCTCGCCGTGAGGGGAACAATACCCCGGCCATTTTTATCACGTCACGCAATGCTATGGATGACGTAGAGGAAGGCTTTGCGAGTGGCGGGGATGATTATCTTCGTAAGCCGTTCGCTCTCAAAGAGCTGTTATTGCGAATCCAAACCATTCTAAAACGCAATTTTTATCATCCCCCCGGCGAATCCATTGATTTAGGAGAAGGTATCACCTACGATACCCTCAATCAAGTGCTAAAAATCAATGGCGTAGAGCAAAATCTTCAACTCAAAGAGCATAAACTTCTCAAACTTTTTTTACAGCATAAAGGGGAGCTTCTCATTCATGAAGTGATCATGGAGCACTTATGGGATTTTGATGAAACCCCAAGCGACGGAAGTCTGCGTACTTACATCAAAACACTTCGAAAACTGCTAGGAGGTGAGCGTATTGTCAGTCACAAACGCCTCGGATATCAGTTCCGCTAAATACCGTACTCTAAAACGCTTTTTGGCACTCTATGGAATTATGGGCGTTTTAATTTTAGCCCTCATTGGAACCCTCTATTATCAGTTTCAACGCAACCAAATGCTCTCTTCCCACCGTCTTGCCATGCAGCTGCAAAGCGAAACGTATATCCCTAGAGTAAAAAAATGGCTCGAAAATGGACATGATTTAAAAACTTTCCCACAAGATATAGCGTATAAAACGGCTCTGTATGGGTATGATCAGGATTTTCTCATCGGAAATATCCTCAAACGCTCTATTGATTTTAACGAAAATATCTATCTTGATTCAGGGAGTATTCACCTCGTTTTGCCTCTCTCCCCTTATGGTTTGGGTGAATACTATCTCGTCTTTGAAACCCCCGACGATAAACTGTGGCAGAGTGAAGTTTTGAGATATTTTCTCACCTTTGGTTCATTGCTTGTTGCTGTTTTTGCGCTCATCGGATTTGGACTCTCACGCCTCCTTTTGCACCCTATGAATGAAGCTATCGCCTTACTTGATGATTTTATCAAAGACACCACACATGAACTCAATACCCCCGTAAGTGCTATCCTCACGAACATCGAATCACTGGAAAAAAGTGACCTTCCTGAAATGGTCCAAAAAAAGCTTCGTCGAATAGAAATTGCCTCACGCACCATTTCTACCCTCTATGACGATCTCACCTACCTCATCCTCAACCACGATCTCGCCATCAACAATAGCGAGCTGAATATGAGTGATTTACTCCACGAACGTATTGAATATTTTCGCCATCGAATCGAGCAAAAGAAAATTGATTTAGATTTGCGTATCACACCTGATATTATTATTACAATCGATCAAACAAAAGCCATTCGTCTCATCGACAATCTCCTCTCCAATGCGATCAAATACAACCGCATGGGTGGAAAGATTACCATGACACTAGAGAACGAAGGCTTGTGTATCGAAGACAATGGTATTGGGATCCCTCGCGATATGATAGAGCGAATATTTGAACGTTATACCCGCGCGGATAAAAGTGTCGGAGGATTTGGGATAGGATTACATATTGTCGCGATGATTGCCAAAAGTTACCATTTTACCATCAGCATTGAATCCGAAGAAAAAAAAGGGACGAAGATTTGCATGAGGTGGAAAGATTAATCTCCCCGCTATCGCGGGGATAGCCTTATTTCAATCCTGAAATATAATCAGACAAAGTCTTCATATCTGCATCGCTAAGCGTTGCCATTTGCCCTTTCATCAAAGCACCCATCCCTTTGGTGTTACGCGTTCCTGCTTTGTATCCTTTAAGAGCTTCGAGTATTTTATCGCTTTTCCATCCAGCAATCACTTCTGATTTTCCAAGAGCCGCTTTTTCACCTTTTTGACCGTGACACGCAGCACATTTTTGATACAAAGCACTGCCATCCGCAGCGCTCAACGCAAGTGTAAGTCCTAATAGTGCAAGTAGAGTTTTCATTTTTTATCCTTTTTACTATGTAATACGCCATCGGAATACATCCCGATAGCTACGCTAACGCTTAGTTTCCTTCGTCAGGAAGCCCAGCGCACCTTGGTGCTTTTTTTCCATGCTATACTTAATTACCCGCAACTCGGGACATTTCCTGAATCACTGCCGTACTCTTTGGCAAAATCACCGACATCTTGGAGTTTATCCTTCATATCGGGATTCGTTAGGATCGGCAACGCTTTGGGAAACTTTTCACCATACTCTTTAATAAACCCTTTTGCGTTGTCAGCAAAAAGATCTTCCCACTCCGCCACCGTATGATCCGCAGCAAACTTCGTCCCGTTCATCCCAAATGACGCTTTCAACGATTTGAGATACGTTTTTTGACCTGCTTTCGCATCAGCATGCGCCATCGACGCAACCAAAGCCAGAGAGGCAACCAAAAGTAGAAACTTTTTCATCCTAAACTCCTCTTTTCCAAAGAACCTCTTAGAGAGATTCTTTTTAGATATGAGCAGTATAAAAAAAGATTGTGGAGTGATTGTGAAGAAAAAATTACGCTTGCAGAATATCTATTAGAGCATTGATTTGTTTCTCTTGCTCATAAAGAGCAAAACTTTTTCGGACATAAGCGTGCAAAAGTGTTTTAAGATCATTATTACCATCGATATGAAAATCTTCTTGCATTTTATGGGTCAAAAAACGGGCAAAATCCCCCTCCACATCAATATCGTACCGCTTGGCATTAAGAGTAAGAGAAACGTTCACGATTACCCTAACAAGCTTTCGATTTTAGAGACAATGGCTTCGATCTCGATATCCTTTTCCAATAGGTCATTGTTGAGTGTAGCAATCTCATCGTCTTTAGCCTTGATACTCGCGCGAAGTGTTGCAATTTCTTCTCGAAGAACCTTCAATTCATCGTTCCCAGAAGCCTGTTTTTCAATCAATTGAGTCGTAAGGGTAGTAAGACGTTCTATAGGTGTGGGATTAAAAAGCATGATTAACCTTGGGTATGAATGTGTTAGCTATAATTCTATCATATTTTCCCATTATGGATGGAATACGTATTTTACCCATAAAAAATCAGACAGGAAATTAACGAATTAAAAAGTGTCTAGTATTTGGGGATCATTCCAATTTTGTATGATTAGTAATCTCTCTTATTCTGTAAGAACTGTTCAAACTCCGCTGAAGGAAGCGGTTTGCTAAAATAATATCCCTGTACTTCATTACATCCGCGCAGACGCAGGAATGCTAACTGTTCAGCAGTCTCCACACCCTCTGCAATTGTTTGCAATCCTAGGTTATGCGCCATATCAATGATAGCACTTACAATAGCACGGTCGTCAGGATTATCAGAGATATCACGGATAAAAGATTGATCTATTTTTAGTTTGTATACTTTGAACTGTTTCAGATAACTTAGAGACGAATAGCCGGTACCGAAATCATCGATTGACATACGGATTCCTTGTTCATGAAATTTATTCATGACATCAATCACAGATTCTGGATCATGCATCGTGACGGCTTCGGTCAGTTCTAATTCTAGATATTCAGGTGGCAATTGTACTTCTTCCAGAATATCTGTGACCAGTGTAAGTAAATTTTTCTGCCGAAATTGTATTGCAGATAAATTGACCGCGATTATCATAGGAGTAAATCCGCCATCCATCCACGCTTTTGTTTGTTGAATCGCAGTACGGAGAACCCATTCTCCAAGCGCAATAATTTGACCGCTATCCTCGGCAATCGGAATAAATTCAGCAGGAGAAATCATCCCGAATTCCGGGTGATTCCATCGTAATAAGGCTTCAGCACCGATCACCTGACCATCTTCTATTGAAACTTGCGGCTGGTAGTACAGTTGCAATTCCTTGCGCTCCAGTGCATGATGCAGTGCATTTACCAGTTGGAGATTGCGGCTTGAAGCCAACTGCATCTTCTGTGTGAAGAAATGAAAACCATTCCGGCTGTCTCCCTTTACTTGGTACATGGCTGTATCGGCATTTTTGAGCAGCGTTTCAAAATCTTCACCGTCACTGGGATAGATGGCAATACCGATTGAGGGGGTTATAATCAATTCATGGTGTTCAATGAACGTAGCTTGTGAAACTACTGAAATAAGCTTTGTTGCGATGTGCAATGCGGCATTGGAGTCGGTATTAGGAAAAAGCATAATGAATTCATCTCCTCCCAAACGTGAAACTGTATCTTGATCCCGTATGCTGGCTTCGATTCGTTTTGCCGTTTCTATCAACACTAAATCACCTACAGTATGCCCTAGTGTATCATTGATATATTTGAAATGATCGAGATCCAGGAACATCACCGTTAACGATTCATTATTACGTTGTGCCATATTGAGCAGGTATTTGACCCGATCATTCAGCATAACACGATTTGGCAAGCCTGTTAGTTGGTCGAAGTGGGCAAGATTTTCAATATATACTTCTGCTCTTTTCTTATCAGTGATATCTTCTTTAATGGCGAGGTAATTAGTTATTCTTCCATCCATTTGTTTTACCGGCGAGATGATTGCCATTTCAATATAGGTACTTTTATCTTTACGTCGGTTGATAAGTTCACCACGCCATATATCACCACGATTCAGATGCGCCCACATCGCTTCGTAGGTTGCTTGAGGTGTTTCATCTGATTTCAATATACGAGGATTTTTACCAAGCGCTTCCTCCTTACTGTACCCTGTTACCTTTGTAAACATAGTATTAACATACTCTATGTTGCCATCGATATCGGTAATAACAATTGAATTTGGACTTTGTTCAACGGCTAGCGAGAGCTTTAAAAGGGCATTCAATGATGCTTTTCGTTCGGTAATATCCTGTATCGTACCTACCATTTTTAGAGGCAACCCATCAGCATCAAATTCTAGTTTTCCTAAACCGTGTACCCAGTGCACAGATTGGTCATCCTGACGAACAATACGATATTCTTGGTCGAAGGATTTACCCCTTGCAATCACTTCGTTTCTCAGGTAGTGATCCATATTTATCCGTTCATCAGAGTGAACTATGGCTTCCCATCCTGATATTGAGCGTTCATAAGTTTTATCTATCCCAAATAACTGATCCAATACCTCAGAGCTTGTCCATATCCCTGTGCGTAAATCAAGAATATAACTCCCTAACCCTACAATCTTTTGAGAATCTTTGAGGAACTTTTCGCTTTCAATCAGCGCTGTCTCTATTTGTTTCTGCTCCGTAATGTCTTTTCCAAAAGCAGCAAGGGATTCCAGATCGCCATTTGCATTATATACCGGATAACAATGGAAAAAATAATACGTTTCGTTCCACTGGTCTTCAAAGCCCACACTTTCTCCAGTACGGAAAATCTCTTCAATTTTTTCTCTTCTGAGCTCAGCGACATCAGGAGGGATTAAATCAAAAATAGATTGGCCAATCAGTTCTTCCCTATTTTTTCCAAATCTCTTCGCCCCTATATTATTGATTATTAAAATGGTACCACTTCGATCAAGGAGGAAAACGCTTTCTTGAGTAGCATCAAGAATAGCCTGCATCTTTAGGTCGCTTTGTTTGAAATTTTTATCACTCACTTTAGCTTCATCTGCAAGAATCTGTTTTTCTTGCTTAAGATTATCATTCATGCGTCGTAAGTGCCATGTCAGGAAAGGAAGGCTCAATACAATAGTGCCAAAAAGGCGAAGTAAAAGCCCAAAAGCTTCCTCTCGCAACTGTTTGTTGATAGCATCGATTTGAATATCTGCTGCGATGACATAAGTATTTCCGTTGGGGCTTTTCATGGGGAGAAAAACACTCCGAAAAGTTCCCCACTTATCCGTATATTCGTCATAACTTTTTTGATGGGTTTGAAAAACTTTTTTCAACTCATCACTGGCATCATTATAGTGTTCAAAATAGTGAGTTAAGTTAACTCCGGTTTTGCGTTCTTCATCAGTAGCGCTTGATGCCGTAAAATAGACGTTGCCGTTTCTTTGAATCAAGCTATAGAGATAAATCACTTGCATACTCTTCGCAAGCTCACTTAATCGGTCAATATCCTGATTGTATTCAGTTTGTGTAATAGATGTGGCTTCAAGAGCACGGTCATGAAACTTGGGGGTGAGAATTGTATTCATTGTATTCGCAGAAACGAGAAGTCTCTCATCAATCTGTTTATAAAGCGTTTCCTTATGGTGTTGATATTCAGAATAGCTAAAAAAAATAATTCCCAGAATAAATAGGATAAATGTCCCAACAAGTATAAATAGATCGGTTTTATTTTTCATTTGAACTTGATTTCCTTACCCTAAGCTGTTTTGATAATCAAAATATACCATTTATTTATATTGAAATATTTAAAATTATAATACTTGAAAATGCATCAACCTATACGTAAGAAGTGTATCTAAAAGTTGATGATTCCTTATTAGCAATAATTCTCCAGAATATCCCTTTTTCAAAACCCGAGGGGCTCATCACCAAATTTAGTTCATCATATGATATTTTCGCCTGTCATACCGAAAATGTTTCTCTTTATAGAGGGCATCAAAAATATATCCTTTGGAAATTTATTGATTTAGCCTTTTAAGTATAAGTCGTATATTATGTGTGAATAATTACATAATTAACAAATCCAAAGAAAGGGGATATTATGGCAAAAGGTCAAGATTCAAAAAAAGCAGTTAAAAAAGCACCAACAAAAACTTTAAAAGAAAAACGCAATGACAAAAATACGAAAAAAAATTAGACATTAGATACAATTAAAAAACGATAATTCAGCCTCTCGTTTTTTCATTAACTTTAAAATTCAAATGAAATACCTTTTTCTCAAAATCTTCATTTGAAAACTCACCTTAACCAAGCAGCCTATAGGCAGTCATCCTCCTTAGAAAACAGCATTTTCGCTATAATTCGACCACTCTAAACCAAATTAATTCAGGGTAGTATTTTGCCAATTTTTAAAGTTCATACCCCCTACCAAAGCGCCGGCGATCAGCCAGTAGCGATTGAAGCATTGTCCTCTAGCATCAAAAACGGTGAGCGTTACGTCACCCTTGAGGGGGTCACGGGCAGCGGTAAAACCTACACGATGGCGAAAGTTATCGAAGAAGTACAGCTGCCGACGATCATCATGACCCACAACAAAACCTTGGCAGCGCAACTCTACAGTGAGTTTCGCTCATTTTTTCCGGATAATCATGTTGAGTATTTTGTGAGTTACTACGATTACTATCAGCCCGAAGCGTACATCCCTCGGCAAGATCTGTTCATCGAAAAAGACAGCTCCATCAACGATGAACTGGAGCGTTTACGCCTCTCTGCCTCTGCCAATCTTCTCAGCTACGATGATGTTATCGTAGTCGCTTCCGTCTCTGCCAACTATGGACTGGGTGATCCTGAAGAGTATGAAAAGATGGTTCAGATTGTTGCCGTTGGGGATGAGATTAATCAGAAAAAGCTCCTTCTTCGCCTCGTCGAGATGGGATATTCTCGCAATGATGCCTATTTCGATGGCGGAGATTTCAGGGTCAATGGGGAAGTGATCGATATTTATCCCCCCTATTGGCAGGACCAAGCGGTACGGATTGAATTTTTCGGGGATGAAGTGGAACGGATCACTTTTTTTGAACCTCTGAGCAATACGATGACCGAGAAACAAGAGTCCGTTACTATTTATGCCACCAGCCAGTTTGCAGTAGGAGCTGAAAAGCTTTCTCGTGCCATCAAACGAATCGAAGATGAACTAGGGGAGAGGCTTCAAGAGCTCGAAGCTCAAGGAAAAATAGTCGAAGCGCAACGTTTGCGCCAGCGCTGCGAATTTGATCTGGAAATGCTCCAAGCTACAGGAATGTGTAAAGGGATCGAAAACTATTCACGGCTTTTAACCGATAAAAAAGCGGGGGAGGCTCCCTATACACTTTTGGATTATTTCACCCTCCATCATGATAAATTTCTCATTATCGTGGATGAATCGCACGTAAGTCTGCCGCAGTTTCGAGGGATGTTTGCAGCAGATCGAAGCCGAAAAGAGGTGCTTGTCGATTATGGATTCCGCCTGCCCAGTGCACTGGACAATCGCCCCCTTATGATTGACGAATATCTTAATAAATCACCTCACTATCTTTTCGTCTCAGCGACTCCCTCCGCACAGGAACTGGAGCTTAGTTCCACCGTAGCACATCAAATAATCCGTCCTACAGGGCTGCTGGATCCCCCCATCACCATCAAACCCTCCACCAATCAAGTCGAAGATTTGCACGATGAGATCAAAAAAACGGTTGCGCTGGGCGATCGGGTACTTGTGACGGTACTCACCAAAAAAATGGCGGAAGCCCTGACAAAGTACCTCGCCGATTTAGGGATAAAAGTCCAATATATGCACTCAGAAATCGATACCATCGAGCGCAATCAGATTATTCGCGGACTTCGTGTTGGGGATTTTGATGTTCTTATCGGGATTAATCTTCTGCGAGAAGGGCTTGATCTTCCCGAGGTAAGTTTGGTGGCAATTTTGGATGCGGATAAAGAGGGATTTTTGCGTTCTGAAACGGCACTCATCCAAACCATCGGACGTGCAGCACGTAATGAGCATGGTCACGTTATTCTCTATGCCCAAAGAATGACCGGTTCCATGGAACGTGCCATCAAAAAAACCAACGACCGGCGTGCCATCCAGGAAGCTCACAATACCCTTCATGGTATTACACCCATAACAACCAAACGTTCACTGGATGAAAATCTCAAACTCGAAGATGTGGGGGATCTCTACAACCGCTCTAAAAAAGCCAAAACACTCCCTGCGGCGGAACGTAAAAAACTGGTCGATGAGCTGAGTTTGAAGATGAAAGAAGCCGCCAAAAAACTCGAATTCGAAGAAGCGGCACGATTGCGCGATGAGATAGCAAAGATACGGAAACTATAAAAATTTAAAAAGGAGAAAGCGCGGTTCGCTGCGCATGGGCTTCCTGCCGAAGGAAACTCAGCGTTAGCGTAGACACGGGGGTTTTACTCCCGTGGCGTTAAAAATAAAATGGATGACATGCTCAACAATCTCTCTACGTATGGGTACGTAGTACTTTTTTTCTACTCTCTAGGAGGCGGGCTTGTCGCTCTTATTGGTGCCGGAGTTCTTAGTTTTATGGGGAAAATGGACTTAACCCTCTCCATTACCATTGCCTTTATCGCCAATTTTATCGGTGATGGATTACTCTTTTATATGGCTCGCTATCATAAACGTGAGATGATGGAATATTTGAGTAAACACAAACGCAAACTTGCCTTTTCCCATCTCCTCCTTAAACGTCGAGGTTCATGGATCATCATTATCAAAAAGTTTATTTACGGTCTCAAAACACTTATTCCGCTTGCTGTTGGTTTGACAAAATACGATTTTTGGAAATTTAGTCTTTATAATGCAATTGGAGCATTCATCTGGGCACTCGTTGTGGGAGGGGGGAGCTATCTTTTCGGAGGAGCAATCATTGAAGGTTTCAAAATGGTTTCAGATAAACCCTATCTTGCTCCCGTGACGTTAGTCATCGTCGGCGGAAGCGTATGGTTTTATCTTTCGCACGCTACGAAGAGAAAATAGCCATCTCGTCATTCCGTGCTACGACACGGAATTTTATATACACAGTAAATGGATACCGTATCAAGTACGGTATGACGAAGAAAAAGTGGGCTTCCTAGTTATATTAAAATACTAGCTTTTCTTCTGTTGTTGGTACTTGTTCTTCCATTACATCAGGGGTTGCAGACACATCCGTAAAGTTTTCCGTCCCATTCTCATCCGCACTTTTGCGTGCCGAATAGACACCGTTAGGACGGTCGAAATAGCGTTTTGTATTGGGATAAATTCGGAATAAATCTTCGTAATAATAGCGAAATACCTGCCCTGCCGCTCGTCCGCCTGTCTCGCTTCGACGCATCGGTGTATTGTTATCATGTCCATACCATACAACGGTTTCTACGGTCGGTGAATACCCGATAAACCAGGCATCGACATTTTTATTGGTTGTTCCCGTTTTCCCGGCAATTTCTACGCCACCCACACGCGCCGCTGTACCGGTTCCAAATGAAACAACATCTTGCAAAATTGATGTCATAAGATACGTTTGCTCTCGTGTATTGACTTGACGACGTTTATTTTCATATCGGAACGTCTCCCCTTTTGGGGTAATGACTTGACGGATTAAAATAGGATTGGTTTGAACCCCACCGGTTGCAAACATCGTATAGTATTTCGCCAAATCATGCGGAGAGATCATAATCGTTCCCAAGGCGATGGAGAGGTCAGGAGGAAGATTTTCTACGATTCCATAACGACGCAACCCTTCAACCACCCTTTGAAATCCCATATCGCTTACCATATTGATGGTGGCGAGGTTACGTGAATAAGTAAGAGCATTACGGATGGTCACCATCCCTTTGTACTCATTTTTATAGTTTTTTGGCTTCCATGATTTTTCTTCACCATCTTCGCCTGCATAGGTATAAGTACGTGCAATATCAGGAACAAGCGATGCGGGTGACATGCCACTGTCAAGGGCAACTTGATAAATGAACGGTTTAAAAGCAGAACCCGGCTGACGCTTGGCTTGGGTTACGCGGTTAAAGGAGCTGACTGAGTAATCATAGCCTCCAACCATTGCCAAAACTTCCCCCGTATTTGGGTCCATACTCATCAATGCACCATTGAGCTGTGTTTGCATATTTTCATCCAGCTCGCCCGCTTCCTCAGCACGTTTCAAAATCTCATTACGTCCTGACTGGAGTGCTTTATAGCCAGATTCTTGGAGTCTCATATCAATCGTGGTATAAATTTTATACCCGCCGCTTCGAATATCCGGAAATGCATCGCCAAGCTGTCGCATAACCTCATCGATAACATAGGGACCGGAGTTTTTACTAAGGGTATCGTTATAAACTTTTGGCCGCTCTTGTGTCGCTTTATCATACGTATCTTGATCAATCCATCCAAGCGTCAACATCCGTTCGATAATGCGGTTGGCACGCCCAAGATTAAGTTCATAGTTCTTCGTCGGTGCATAAAAGTTCGGTCCTTTTGGAAGAGCAACCAGCATTGCCATTTCTTTGAGGGTCAGCGCTTTAAGCTGTTTATGAAAATACCCATCGGATGCAGTTTTAATCCCATAATAGCCATGTCCGAGATAAATTTCATTGAGATAACGCTCCATGATTTGCTCTTTACTGAGCTCTTGTTCGATACGAATGGCGTACAATACCTCTTTAAATTTACGGGTAAAATTCTTATCCCGTGTCAAAAGAGCATTTTTAACGAGCTGTTGGGTGATCGTACTTGCCCCCTCTTTGAGCTTTCCTGCCGATACGTCTTTGACAATAGCCCGCATAATTGCATCGGGATTAACACCATAATGTTCAAAAAAGTCAGTATCTTCAATCGCTATCAAAGCCTCAATAAGACGGGGGGGAATATTCTCAAACGAGACATAATAACGGTGTTCATCGCTAAATAAATTGGCAATTTTTTCACCATTTCGGTCATACACTTCTGTGGTAAGGCGGGGCTTATAATTAATAAGCTTCTGCGTTTCATACTCAAAATTGTAAATAATGTATCCCAAATACCCTACCGGAATCATAATAAGAATTCCAAGCACAATCCATAATTTTTTATTCATTTTTTATCCTATATTAAACTCTAAATTCTCGTGTTTTAAAATCAGCCTCAATTAGCCGACGCGTGTAGTCATCTTGTGGGTATTGCAAGATGTTTTCCATCTTTCCCTCTTCAATGATTTTTCCGTCTTTAAGGACACAAATATCATCACACAAATCCGATGCGACGCCCATGTCATGCGTTACAAAAAGGGTTGAAAAGCCCAACCTCTCTTGCAGTGATTTGAGCAATGCACTCATCACTTTTTTTGACACCGGATCCAGTGCCGTCGTTGGCTCATCCAGCAAAAGCAATGATGGCTCGCCAATGAGTGCCATCGCCACAACCACCCGTTGCAATTGCCCCCCTGAAAGCTCACTGGGATAACGGTTCAGCAATCCAATATCCAACTCAAGCCATCCAAAAATTTCGACCACCCGCTCATGCGCATGAAACATCTGGTCTTTTATTTTTGTAAGAGGTGAGAGTGCTGTAAACGGATTTTGGGGAACAAGAGAGACGCTTTCCCCTCGAATCCACTCAAAATCAGATCGTTTTTTCACCTGAACATCCAATCCACTGTCCGACATTCCCAAAAGAGCTTTCAAAATCAACGATTTACCGCTGCCGCTTTGACCTACCAGTGCAAGCGAAGAACGAATGGTAAAAGAACATTCAACCAGCGTCTTATCACCGTGGCGAATAATCAACTCATCAATACCAATAGACTTCATCACGCTATTTTATCCAATTGTGACTAAAACGCTCACACACCCGCTTCAAAGTTTCCTCCGAAATATCCGTTCGTGCGATCAGACGAAGAATTGAGCGCTTAACCGTCGGCTGGCGAATAGCTCCCACGCTGATTCCAAACTCTTCTTTGAGGGAAGCTTGAATTTCCATCACTTTATGATTATCCCCGATTTCGATAGGGAGAATCAGCCCCTCAATCTCAATACCAAGAATCTCTTTAATAATGCGTTGACGCTGGATAATTTTTTCTTTCAACTCACAAACATTTTCTTGAATGTAGTTTAATGCATGATGCGCCAATACCGTATCGTACAAGGAGGGTGCGGTGGCATAAATAACATTTTTGGCACGGTTGACAAGGTAATCGCTGATGTGAGCGGATGAAAGAACATACGCCCCAAAGCTCCCATACGCTTTCCCCAGTGTCCCCATTTTTATCATATTAGACGTTGGCGTAATTTCGTAAAAATCAAGAATCCCCATAAGATGTTCTCCAATCACCCCGCTGCTGTGCGCCTCATCGAGAATCACCAAAACATTATGGCGTTCACACACCTCTAAAACAGCTCGTGAGAGAAGATCTCCCCCCATCGAGTAAATCCCCTCAACGGCAACGATGATTCGCTTTTCAGTTGCTTTTTGTATCGCGTTTTCCAAGGCACTCGCATCGTTATGGGAAAAGAACTCAACCCGCCCCTCAGCCATTTTCGCCCCCATCACACCGCTGGCATGATACTCTTCGTCCATAAGCAGCACATCGCCCTTACGGACAAGAGCTTCCATAAGACCGATGTTGGCATTAAAGCCGCTCCCCATCACAATCCCTGCCTCAAAACCGTTCGCCTCACAAAGTGCAGTTTCAAAATTTTGATGAACGGGATGATAGCCGTTGACCAGCATCGACGATTTTGGGGCATGATAACCGTAGTTTTTTAACGTCTCGCATGCTTTGCTATGCAACTCTTCGTTGTGTGCCAACCCTAAATAATCGTTGGATGCCATATCTATCAATGCCTCATCGACAATGTTACGCACGCGATAACGTCCGGAGCGTTTTAAGGCTTTTAGTTCGTTGGCGTAAGGAAAGTCCATTACCGCTCTTTGGGTAACTGAGGTATATACGCACGAATTGCGCGGATACGTTCTTCATCAGCAGGGTGAGTTGAGAGAAACGCGGGCGGTTTTTGACCCGATTTAGACAAACGGGACATGTTTTCCCAAAATCGAAGAGCTTGCTGGGGATTGTATCCTGCCCTCCACATCAAATAAACACCGATTTGATCCGCTTCATCCTCAAACCTTCGACTATAAGGGAGGATAAGCCCGACTTGCGAAGTGACACCATACGCTTGAGCATAAAGATTTTGATTCTCGGCAGGAATATTCAAAGCAGTTGCCAATACTTGCGCTCCAAGATTGCTCGCCATTTGCATCGACATCCTCTCAGCCCCGTGGCGTGCAAGAGCATGGGCAATTTCATGTCCCATCACCGCAGCAATCTGATCGTCATTTTCGGTCACTTTTAATATCCCCGTATAAAAAAAGACTTTACCACCCGGCAGACAAAACGCGTTAGGGGTCGCATCCTCAATGACCGTAAATTCCCACACATAATCATCCCGCCCGCTTACGGCAGCGATTTTTTTACCAATTCGTTTAATCCGTTCTTGGAGAATTTTATCGGTACTTATTTTCGATGTTTGAACGACTTTTTGCGCTTCAGTAGCTCCCATAGTCATCTCTTCTTGCGGAGATAGCATAATAAATTGCGACCGATTCGTCACCGGTGTCGTTGCACATCCGGCAAACAATAATCCTATTATTAACAATGATTTTAACGTCATCCTATTCTCCTCACAAAAGGCTTAAGAACTTCAACACAAAGCCCCATAGCGGTACTCTCAAAGCCATGCACTTCACGAATATACGGTTTACAAAATCCCTCTACCATACACGCACCCGCTTTTCCTCGCCACTCACCGCTTGCGATGTAGCGATCAATATCATCGGGATCAAATGGATTGAAAAAATAGTGGGTTGAAGAGATGTCGAGAAGTTCCAAACGAGGTGTTTTGTAAATCATACAGGTAAGAATGGCGACTTCACAACCGCTTTGCGTGGCTAAAATAGCGCGTGCATCCGCTTCGTCTTTGGCTTTACGAAGGATTTTTCCCTGAGCCGTTACGACCGTATCGGCAACAAGGAGAGGATAATCGGCACATCCGAATTTTTCAACATTGACACGGTATTTTCCCAGTGTTGCTTGGTAGACAAAGTTTTTAGGACAAGAAGAGACAATCGAGTCTTCATCGAAATCGATGGACTCTTGGAAAAAGGGGATGCCCGCCGTCCTAAGAAGTTCGGCACGGGTGATAGAGGAGGATGCTAAACGGAGCATTTAATTAATAAGCATTACGTAATACAACACCAATAAAGATGGCAATAACTCCGAGAACAATATTAAGAGGAACCATATATTTAGCAATCATCTCTAACATTGCTTTCGCACGTCCTAAATCATTGAGGGCAAGTGCTTTTTGGGCTTGATTGCGTCGATAGATCATAACACCTAAATTAATCGCCATAATCATCCAGATCGCCTCTTTGATATGAACGGTTTGATACAAACTCATCGCATAATCATCGATCACATTGCCCATTGCATCCAATGCCGCAGCACGAAAACCTAGTCCTACCGCCATGATGACCGCAGTAATAATAAGAATAATGGCAAACGGCGTTACGATGGTAAAAAGGCGTTTAAGGGTATGTGCTGCCCGCTCCATTTTAATTTTTGGATCGGTAATCATCGCGCACGATTGATGAACCGCAAAACGGATGGCAATCATCCCTCCGACCCAAATAACCGCACTGATAACGTGTAAAAAGATAATCGTTAGACGATAATCGGCAAACAGTTGAACTAAAAATTCTTTCACGCAAGTTCCTTGGTAATATATGCCAATGCAGCATCCAGTGCCTCATTTATCTTCGAGGGATCTTTTCCGCCCGCTTGCGCAAAGTCCGGACGTCCTCCGCCACCGCCGCCAACGATCGGCGCGATAGCTTTGACCCAATCTCCCGCTTTTACGGACGAGTTTTTGACCCCACTGGCGAGGAGAACTTTATCGTCTTTTACTTGGAACAACATTACACAAATGGAGTCGTGGGCATTCTTAAGCTCATCAATACGCTCTTTGATATCGCCCAATCCAAGTTCCGCCACAACAACAGCCGTAGTTCCCATCATCGTGACCGTGATCTCCTCTTTCGAAGAAGAAGCCAATGCGGTAATTTCGGTTTTAAGGCTTTTTACTTGCTCTTTGAGCCGCTCTATTCCTGCCAATACATCGCGATTTTTCACGGATGCTTCCACCTCTTCGAGAAGATGGCGATTGGCTTTAAAGACATTGTACGCCGCATTTCCGCAAACTGCTTCAATACGTCGTACACCCGCGCTTACACCGCTTTCTTTGGTAATGATAAACGTCCCGATGGATGCGGTATTATCGACGTGCGTACCGCCGCAAAACTCCACCGATGCCGTCCCGAAATTGACCACACGAACGGTATCGCCGTATTTTTCACCAAACTGCGCTTTTGCTCCGCTTTTTTTGGCCTCATCAATGCTCATCTCTTTGGTCATACCCTCTAGGGCATGGAGGATATGATAATTGACTCTCTCTTCAACGAGTGCAATCTCTTCATGACTCATCGCCTTAGGATGAGAGAAATCAAAACGCAATCGGTTGTGCTCGACCAAAGAACCCGCTTGGGATATATGTTCTCCCAACAGCTCGTACAACGCCGCATGAAGAAGATGGGTTGCCGAGTGATGCTTGGCAATCTCGTTACGTGACACATCGACAATCGCTTCTACTGTTTCACCAACGCTCAACGTCTCTTTGACCTCGATATGGGAAAGATTTAATCCGTGGAATTTTTTCGTTTGGGTGACAACGGCTTTATGGGAAAGCACCCCATTATCACCGCATTGTCCGCCGCTTTCCGCATAAAACGGAGTTTCTTCGAGGAGTACCCACCCTTTTTGGTGTGCGTGAAGTTGCTCTACCCGCTCGAAATTTTCACCCAATAGAGCTTGAATTTTAACCGGCGCTTTCGTGGTGGCGTATCCGATAAAGGTATTGACACCAAACGTCTCTAAAAGCGTTTTAAAATCGCCCTCGACCGCCGTATCTCCCGAACCTTTCCATGCCGCTTTTGCACGGACTCGCTGCTCTTTCATAAGAGTTTCAAACGTATCGGTATCGAGTGCGAGATGTTTCTCTTTGAGCATATCTTCGGTCAAATCCAGAGGGAATCCAAACGTGTCGTAAAGTTTAAACGCTACTTCCCCGCTAAACGTCTCTTTGGTATTTTTGAGCTCTTCATTAAACAGTTCAATCCCCGATGCGATGGTTTTGAAAAAACGCTCTTCTTCAAGCATAATTTGCTCTTTTAAAACCGAGAGTTTTTCCACGATATACGGATACTGTTTCCCCATAAGTTCGGCCACGGTGTCCGCTATTTCAAACATAAACGGTTTTGTAAATCCAAGGAGATACCCGTGACGCACCGCACGACGCAAAATACGTCGAAGAACATAACCGCGCCCCTCATTCGAGAAGTTTGTCCCCTGTGCGAGAAGAAAGGTAACCGTACGGATATGATCGGCGATAACACGGTACGAGGCACCGCTTGCGTAATCGTACGGCTTGCCGATAAGAGCTTCGACTTTGCGGATAATCGGCATAAAGAGACTTGAATCATAATTGCTTCGAACCCCTTCGAGAACGGCAACCGCACGTTCCAATCCCATACCCGTATCAATGGAAGGTTTTGGCAACGGTTTTAGCTCTCCTTTGCTATTACGCTCATACTGCATAAAGACGAGATTCCAGATCTCCAAGAAACGATCCCCATCGCCTCCCATATAATCCTCAGGTCCATTAAAATGTTCCGCACCCTGATCGACAAAAATCTCCGAACACGGACCGCACGGACCCGTATCGCCCATTTGCCAAAAATTATCTTTATCACCAAGACGCATAATACGATCCGCAGAAATATGCTTTTTCCACATCTCTTCCGCTTCATCGTCAGACTCGTGAACCGTTACCCAGAGTTTATCGACGGGAAGCTTCATCACTTGAGTAATAAACTCCCACGCATGAGCAATCGCTTCTTCTTTGAAATAATCGCCGAAACTGAAGTTCCCCAGCATCTCGAAAAATGTATGGTGACGCGCCGTATGACCGACGTTTTCCAAATCATTGTGCTTACCGCCCGCACGCAGACACGTTTGCGAACTGGTCGCTCGCGGATTGGTGGGGGCAGGAATATCGCCCGTAAAAACAGACTTAAATGGAACCATACCGGCATTGGTAAACAGCAGTGTCGCATCATCAGGAACAAGAGGCGAGCTCGCCACACGGGTATGGTTTTTTGATTCAAAAAAGGCTAAAAAAGCTTCGCGTACGTCCATCATGGGTTACTCACAGTGTTGATAAAATTGCGCGATTATAGCGAAGATGGGTTTAATAAAAGAAATTAGAAGGCAAAGAGAAGCTGGATTCCCGCCTTCGCGGGAATGACTACTAAGAAAATGCTCGATTCAAAGCACTGAACATCGCTTTGATCGACGCAACCGTGATATCATTATCGCACCCAACCCCGAAAAAACTTTCCAATTTTTCGGTCTGAATCTCGATGTACGCAACCGCTTCGGCACTGGAGAGCTCCCCGCGTGAATGTTCACTGTACGAGAGGATTTTAAAGGTATGTGAATACTCGACCATCAAAGCATTTTTACACGCATCGATCGGACCGTTCCCCTGCCCTTCACTGCGAATTGTCTTCCCGTTATGGGTATATTCGAGGACACATTTGGCCGAATGCTCTTTGGCACTCTCAGAAATAACGGAGTAATCCACAAACTCGATGTCATGCGGTTCACCGAAATAGGTCTTCTCAAAAATAGCTAAAATTTCTTCGGATGAGAGCTCTCGCCCTGCTTCGTCGGTAACATGCTGAACAATCCGTCCAATCTCAGGGTGCATTTTTTTCGGCAATGAGTAGTCGAATTTATCTTCCAAAACATACGCGACACCTCCCTTGCCCGACTGAGAGTTGATACGGATAATCCCCTCATAATTTCGCCCGACATCCGCAGGATCGATTGGGAGATACGGCACTTCCCAAAATTCATCCTCTTTGGAACGCTGATACTCCATCCCTTTTTTGATCGCATCTTGGTGTGAGCCTGAAAACGCCGTATAAACAAGCTCTCCTACGTACGGATGACGCTCATGGGTTTTCATATCCGTACACTCTTCAACCACACGTACTACGCTCTCTAAATCACTAAAATCAAGTTCTGGATCGACTCCTTGGGTATACATATTGAGGGCCAACGTGATGATGTCGACATTTCCCGTACGCTCACCGTTGGAAAGCAGTGTCCCCTCGACACGATCCGCACCTGCTAGCAATGCCAATTCCGTCGCCGCAACCGAGGTTCCACGATCGTTGTGGGTATGGGTCGAAATCAATACGTGCTCACGGTTGGTAAGATGACGGCTCATCCACTCGATCTGATCGGCATACACATTGGGCGTTGCCATCTCTACCGTTGCCGGAAGATTGATAATGACTTTACGCGTTGCACTGATACCCCAACGATCCGTCACCGCGTTACAGATGCGGGCAGCATATTCCAACTCCGTCCCTGTAAAACTTTCCGGTGAATACTCTAGGCTAATCTCGCCGTCGTGTTTAAGAGCACGCTTTTTCACCATATCGACCCCTTCAAGAGCCAAAGCAATAATCTCATCCTGCTCTTTTCCAAAGACAATTTTACGCTGTGCGGTGGAGGTAGAGTTATAGAGGTGCACAATCGCTTTCTTCACCCCGGCTAACGCTTCAAATGTTTTGTCGATCAAATGTTCACGCGCCTGAACGAGTACTTGAACGGTTACATCATCGGGAATGAGATTTTGCTCCACAAGCGTACGTAAAAAGTCAAATTCTACTTTCGACGCCGAGGGAAATCCCACCTCGATATTTTTAAATCCGAGTTTCAGCAAGAGGGAGAAAAGAGAGAGTTTCTGATCCAAATTCATCGGGGTGATCAACGCTTGGTTGCCGTCGCGTAAATCAACACTGCACCAAATGGGGGCGTGCGTGATGGTTTTGGTCGGCCAAATACGGTTTGGCAAATCAACTTGGGGATAAGGGCGGTATTTGCCCGATGAGACGTGATTCATAATAACTCCTTCTCTTATTGCTCTTGCATGGGACAATAAGTGGCGCAATTATAGCGAAAAGGGCTTTTATCGCATTAAACATTAAGTTAATTATGACGATAATGACACAAGCATTCAAGATAGTGCATTTAAAATAGGAGTTTAGCATGAAACGTAGCGCATTTACCCTTGTCGAATTGATCTTTACGATCGTTATCATCGGTGTATTAGCAGCAGTTGCTGTACCGCAGTTTAAAAATCTTAAACAAAATGCGGAAGTTAAGGCAGTCATTAAGACAACGATCGATACCGCATCAAGTGCGGCGAGTGCGGCCGTAAATCAAACCGATTTAGAAAATAACACATCGGTGGTATTAAGTGATTTGGTCGATCTAAAAGGTAAAGGTTGGAATTATTCTACTACTCCGGCAGATG
>Ga0265297_10001005_pt1 | contig 71498 bp, 79 predicted proteins | sample Munlanlwell13791_FD_192502 | JGI IMG/M metagenome (GOLD analysis project Ga0265297, IMG submission 192502) | Leachate microbial communities from a municipal landfill in Southern Ontario, Canada - Leachate well 137-91 | ecosystem: Engineered > Solid waste > Landfill > Unclassified | place...
AATGGATAGAGTAGCAGCTTGCGGAGCTGTTGATCCCAGTTCGACTCTGGGTAGGGGCACCACAAGGAGGCGTGCCAGAGTGGACGATCGGGTTCGTTTCGAAAACGAATGTTGGGGTATTTTCCCTAACCAGAGGTTCGAATCCTCTCGCCTCCGCACGAAAATGAACTTTAGTTTTTCTGCCACAAAACAAATATGGTAAATAATCAAATATATGTAGGTGCTGCTTTAGTCTACAGAAAATCTAAAAACGGAAAAGTGTCCTGGTTTGTGACTAAAAGCATGGACGAGGACAAATGGGAAATTCCTAGAGTGGTTGCCAGACGTGGAGAATCTACTGTCAGGGCAGCTCTAAGGATGCTTGGAGAACAAGCAGGGATGGGTTGTAAGATTATTGAAGAAACCGGGAGAGTTAATGAATCGAGTGCAGTTAACGGCAAATCCATACCTAAGAGAACCATTTTTTACCTGGTCTATATGAAAGTCCAAAGTGAGGTTTTTGGTTTTGTGGATTCTGCATGGCTGGAGTACCAGAAAGCATATAAGAAACTGTCTTCCAAAAAAGATAAAGAGATGCTTAAAAGCGCTCGTGATTACTTGAAAAACCAACCTAAGACCTCCAAGAAGGACGATGAATAGAGAATTTTCTGCAGGCGGTGCAGTCTTCAAAAATGTGGACGGTAAGACTCTTTGGCTAGTTACCAAAGCCAAGCCTTCTGATTTATTTCCCCGAGAAACTTGGCGTCTTCCTAAGGGTTGGTTAGACGATATTAACCAGGGAATGTCCCCTGGACCTCTTGGTTCGGGAAAGACAAAAGCTACTCCGGAAGAAATCCAGCAAGCTGCTATAAGAGAAGTGGAAGAAGAGGGGGGAGTGAAGGTTGTCATTGTTACAAAATTAAAAACAGACACGATTTTCTATACTAGAAATGGAGATAAGGTAATGAAATTTATTACCTATTTTCTGATGGAATGGGCAGAAGATTTACCACAGGGTTTTGGGATGGAAACCGAAGAGACTACCTGGTTAGAGTTTGATGAGGCCCACAAGAAGCTAACTCACACTAGAGAAAAAGCTATTCTTAAAAAAGCTAACGAAAGTCTTGAGACATTAAAAAAGCAATCAAGTTTGGTATAATTGGGGACTAATAAGGAGAGGTCGCATAGTGGACTAGTGCGCACGCTTGGAAAGCGTGTGTGGTCGCAAGATCACCGCGGGTTCGAATCCCGCCCTCTCCGCAAGAATATGAAAATACTACGCCGTAATCTAGTTTGGGTGGTATTTATTCTTCTGTCAGTCTTCGTAGCGAAAATCGTAGAGAGATATGCAGACAGTATATTTATCTCCGACCAGTTGGAACTAGCTGCGGTTCTTATCTCACAACACAATCCCATTGCCTTGTTTTGGCACATTCTCCCACCTCACCGACAGGGGTTTATGTTTATTATCTGGGGATTATTGCAGTCATTTATCGGATTAGACGCGCGGATTCCGGCATGGATGGCCTTTATTGCTATCCTTTGTGCTACATATATAGCCATTAAGGTCTTAAGAAAAATTACAACACCTTCTCTGGTAGACTTTGTTATACCTCTTAGCTTTATCAGTCTTAAGCTCCACGAAACACTGGTCGGAGTCCCAAATCCCTCACATGGGCCTGCACCACTGTTGCTGTTTTTTCTATTAACAGTCGGTTTGTTAATGCCATCAGGAGTAAAGAAGGGGTTGTGTCTGTCCCTAATAATCTTCTTAATGGCCTTCTCCGGTTTTGGCTTGGTGATTCTTCCGGTTGCGGCTGTTTATGTCACAATCTTGCTTTTAAGAATCTATAAAAGTGGAGGCTTAAAAGCGATTCGAGGTTTTGGTAAGACTGCCTCTTACCCATATATTATTCTGGCCGGTGTACTTTTGTCGTCGGCTCTTTTTCTACATGGATATAAATTCTATTCAGCAGTTGACTGTTTTTCTGGAGGGGTGAATATTAACTCACAGATGATCTATCTCTCGTTAATTGCCGCCCATCTTTTGGGATACTTCTCTTTAAGCTACTCCTCACTGATTGTTGGCCTGTTATTTTTATTGGTTTTGACTCTTATTTTCGTAAGAAGTGGCTACATGATTTTGCACTCAAAGGACCAAAAAACTGATACTCAGGCTATTGATCATGTCTTTTTTGGTTCAGGGTTTTCCGTCGTCTTTATTCTTTTAACCGCCTACGGGAGAGGGTGCTTGGGGTACCAAACGGCTTTTGCTTCAAGATACCTAATTTACTTACTTCCGGGAATTTGGGCGACCCTGGTATATTTGAAATCTACTGACGTATGGCCAGGTCTTAAGACAATATGGAAAAAGCATTTACTGATATTTTTTGCGATAGTACTCATAAATGCCGAATTGGGAGGTTTTGGCTCCTGGTTTGGGTCAGTCCGTGCATGGCATAATGCAAAGCAAGAAATGGCCCGTTGTCTTAGGGGAGATCAAACCCAAATTGTGGGGTGTGTAGAAAAAACCGGGGTAGCCGTGTTTCCCAACCCCGAGAGAGCGACCGAACTTCTGCAAATTATTTACAAGATACCTAAACACTAATTATTAAGGGGCAAACTGGATTGGTAGGGTTGGATTTGGTAAAATCAGACCTGGCGGCTAAAAGTGGCCGTCCGCACTGGAGGGTGGGCAGGACGGTAATGCGCTAGTCTTGAAAACTAGTGAGCGTAAGCTCTAACAGGTTCGACCCCTGTACCCTCCGCCAAGGGGAGAGATACTTAACTATTTCTCCTTTTCTTCGGCTTATCTGGTATAATGGCTTACCTCAGGTTTTTTATAATACTAATTTTATATGGCTGACCAAGTTGATGAAGTAAAACAAAAAACAGATATAGTGGCTTTGATCGGGAGCTATATCCCAATAAAAAAAGCTGGTCGAAATTATAAAGCCAATTGTCCCTTCCATGGAGAAAAAACTCCTTCCTTTATGGTTTCCCCGGAACTCCAGATTTATAAATGTTTTGGTTGTGGAGCCTCAGGAGACGCTCTTTCCTTCTTGGAAAAATATGACGGTATGGAGTTTGGAGAAGCCTTAAAATTCTTAGCTGATAAAGCGGGAATAAAACTTATCTCCCAAGGGTTTTCTGACCGGGGAGAAAAGGATGTCCTCTTTGAAATAAATGCTCTCACGGCCAAGTTTTATAACTACATTCTTCTTAACCACGCTTCGGGTAAAAAAGCTTTGGATTACCTGATGAGGCAAAGAGGGATTAAACAGGAAACGATTAATAAGTTGCAACTTGGCTATGCTCCTTCGGCTTCTCGTCCGATTGTGGACTTTCTGACTAAAAAGAAAAAATTTAATCCCAAAGATTTAGTAAATGGCGGGACCTTCTATCAGGGGAGAAGTGGTCTGGTAGATAGATTTGAAGGACGGGTAGTTTTCCCCATCTTTGACCATCGTGGAAATACCGTTGGTTTTACGGGAAGACTCCTTCCTGACGATCCGAGAAAAGAAGTTGGTAAATACGTCAACTCTCCAGAAAGCCCGGTGTACCACAAATCAAGTGTCTTGTATGGTCTTAATTTTGCCAAAGAAGAAATAAAGAGCAAAAAAGAGACGGTCCTGGTTGAAGGACAAATGGATTTTGTTTCTACTTTTCAAGCAGGGATAAGAAACGTGGTGGCCATTGCTGGAACTGCACTAACCAAAGAACAAGTGGATCTGCTTATTCGCTTTGCTCCCAAGATTATTCTATCTTTGGACGCTGATTCGGCTGGGGACATTGCCGCTAGACGTGGAATAGTGGTTGCTCAGGAAAAAGGCATGAACATTAAAGTTGCCTCTCTGGGTGAATTTAAAGATCCAGACGAAATGGTCCGCAAGAACCCCCAAGGGTTTGTTACGGCCCTAGAAAAAGCCGTCGAAGTGTGGGATTTCTATATTGCCTCCACCTTTTCTAAGTATGACTCCTCCTCTGGTGAAGGAAAATCTAAAATTAGTAAAGAGATTGTTCCTATCTTGGCTTCCATTCCCGATAGGATTGTTCAGTCCCACTACATTAGTCTAGTGGCTGAGAAGTTGGGAGTTCCTGTTGCAGCCGTCTTCGAGGAAGTCGGTGGGGAGGCGGGAGTGGATAAAAAAGACACTCCGGCAAGTTTAGAACCAGAAAAAGTTACCAGAAGGCAGCTTTTAGAAGAGAGCTTACTGGCTATTCTTTTCCAAACAGACCCGGCCAAGGTGGTTAAAACTAATTGCCAACGCTACCTTTCCACCCATATTCTCAAGCGCATAGTTGAGGAATATAAAGGTTATGTTGACAAGACTGGGAAGAATGATATCTCTTCGTTTTCAGCCACTCTTCCTAAGGAACTTCTGGATAAGTTCTCAGAAATAGTCCTGACAGACTTGGGGGGTCTAGAAGAAGACGAGGAGAAGTTGGGTAAGGAAGTGGACAACGTCAAGCTGGAAATAGAACTTTTGGAGGTTCAGGAAAGGAAACTTACCCTGACTAAGGAAATTGAGGTCTTGGAGAAAGGTGATAATGAGGATAAAATTAGACAGGCCCAAGAAGAATACGACCAGCTCTCGAAAAAGAAGGTTGAGCTTGAAGAAAGGAAGGATCGGGGTATAATTCTCTAGTGCCAAAAAATATGCAAAGAAAAGCTGTAGTTGAACTCATCAAAAAAGGGCGTGACCAGGGTTTTTTAACCCAGGACGACATTCTGGAGATTTTTCAGGATGCGGAAGATAGGATTAGTGAGCTGGATGAGCTCTATGATAAGCTCTTGGCCGAGAATATTGACGTTTTCGAATCGGTTACCCCTGAGGAAAACGACACCGAAGAGAAGTTAAGAGAAAAAATTGAGCGTGAGATTGAGCTTCTTTCTAAACTTGAAGGTACCGAGTCAACTGACCCTGTAAGGCAGTACCTCAGGGAAATCGGTAAAGTTCCCCTTTTAACGGCCGAAGACGAGGTAGAACTAGCCAAGGGGTATGAAAAAGGTCTTAAAAGATCTAAAGATAAACTTACCGAGTCTAACCTCAGGTTAGTTGTCTCAATTGCCAAAAAATACATTGGTCGTGGGCTTTCCCTACTGGATTTGATTCAGGAAGGAAACCAGGGACTTATTAGGGCAGTTGAGAAATATGATTGGAGAAAGGGTTTTAAGTTTTCCACCTATGCTACATGGTGGATTAGACAGGCCATCACCCGGGCTATCGCCGATCAGGCCAGAACCATCAGGATCCCCGTCCACATGGTGGAAACAATCAATAAAATCTATAGAACCTCAAGGAGACTGATGCAGGAGTTGGGAAGAGAGCCGACACCCGAGGAGATCGGAGAAGAGTTGGAGATGGAAGCCGATCGTATTCGAGAAATATTCAAAATCGCACAAGACACAACTTCCCTGGAAGCCCCAGTGGGAGAAGACCAGGAAAGTATTTTGGGAGATTTTATTCCTGATGAGAACACTCTCTCACCAGTCGATCAAGCCTCAAAACAACTCTTAAAAGATCACTTGGACGAAGTCTTAAAGACCCTTTCTGACAGGGAGGCCAAAGTTCTTAAACTACGTTTTGGTCTTGAGGGAACAAAACAAATGACCCTCGAAGAAGTGGGTAAAGTTTTTGGAGTAACCCGTGAGCGTATCAGACAGATTGAAGCCAAGGCTTTAAGAAAACTCAAACACCCCTCCAGACGTAAAAAACTTCAGGACTACTTGGACTAACTTTCCCAATAAAAAGAGCGGAAGTTATCATTTTTTAGGTGATAAACGACCGCTCGTATTGTCAGGGGCTCTAGTTTTAGCAGATTTGGTTCCGCGTCTATCTTATTGCGTAGACCTCACTGGTCCTCTTCTAGCAAAAACTAGAAAGCCCGGAAAACATTATCCCTTCTTCGTTGCACCTTATCGCGTTTGTAAACGCTGTTTCTGGGAAAATCCCTATATAGGGATTAGGGTAATGACGGGTTACGTCATTTTCTATCCACTCGAGTAATTACGGTCAGCTAGGTTGGGGCGTTAAGGCGGAGTTCCCGCAGTAAGCCTCGCAGCCAAGCGCCGAATGTGCGTACTCGACACGCTTATTCAATTGGAGGTCTGTCTCGTCGCAATCAACTTGGACGGGACGGTTGAAAAGGACTGTTTTAATAGCCTTCCTCCACACCCAACAGGGATAGAGGAAGTATAGGCAAAAAGGCCCTAAATGTCAAGTATTATAGGCTTTTGAGAAAATCAATAATGGGGGTGTCTCCCAGGAAGCATTTACCCTCAGGAGTGACAAGCAGGGGAACGGATCCTTTTTCACTTTGCGCGAGGTTGCAGTGGTTCCCAGCTGCCAGAAGCTTAGAAGCATTGGCTTGATCCTTGAATACTTCTATTTTTGCAATAGAAACAGTGTCTTTTTTCTCCCAGGTGGTTAAAAACTCTTCTACATTGGCACAATGAGTGCAGCCCTCCCCCCAATAGAACTCGTAAGTCGAAGGGTTAGTGTAGCTATTGGTGGAGTTATCTTTTGAAAAAAACATGACTCCACCGACAATAATAACTATCGACACAATACCTACTACAATTGGGAACTTTTTCATAAGGCTTAAGAGTAATGGTATTTTAAATGGTAGCTCGAATCAACTAACAATAAGTTAGACTTTAGCCTTATTGATATAGAACAACTGCACCTGCAAGGGCGATGAGCAGGGTGATGAATAGACAAGGGAGAACTACACGTTTGACCACAGCCATTTCTTTATTTTTTATGCCCACTACAGTTTCGGCAGTCATAATATCGGCTAGGGCGATCATGTTTCCGGTGGCTGCTCCAGAAGTTGCTAGGGCCAAAATGATTGCAGGAGCAAAATTTAAAGCAAGACTTGCACGGTTAAGAAAGCCTCCAAACATAATATTTGAAATAGTGGCACTACCGGTCATGAAACTTCCAAAAAGGCCAATAAAGGCTGACCAAAAAGGAAGGAGCCTATTTTCAAAAGAGCTAGCCAAGACCTCGAGCATGGAAGGTAGGCCCGAATAATTATTACCTGAGGAATTGATGATTTGCACAAAGACCGACATCAGAAAAATTACTAGGAAAGGGTCCAGTGTTCTTTTAAAGGAGTTTTTCGAGTATGTTGCCAGCTCTTTAGTTGGCAGTCTCCATAGTAGAGATATGATGACTGAAGAGATAATAAAGATAAATCCGGGGTTAAATAAACTCAACTTCTGACCAATGGAAGGAATAATTGTTACAGCAATATTCCCCAAAAAGGCTTTAGCAGCAATTAGGAGGGTAATAAGAAGAAGATAAGGAAAGATTGTATGGAGAATTGGAGCTGGGTGGTCGTTTTTTTTGAGAGCTTTCAAAGTTCGCTCTTCCTTGGGGAGAAAGATTTTGAGTTTTAGGAAGATCACGGTGGTAATAATTGCTAAGGCTGAACCGATAATGGAGGGGAACTCTTGGCCCAAAAGAGAGGTAAGCACAAGGAAAATGACGAAGGTGAATCCAGAAAAGAGGGCAAAAGGCACGGCTTCTACGAAAAGTTTCTTGGAGTCTGGTCTCCCTCTTACTGCTTCATAGAGCATGAAAAGAGGGATTAAAAAGCCAAAACTACTAAAAAGGGAGGTAAGAAGTGGAACTTGAGATGAGGTAAGTCCCGCTAAACCAACTCTGATGGGTGTTCCTGCGGCTCCAAAAGCCACTGAAGTGGAGTTTCCCAGAAGGGAAAGGCTTACAGCCGTAATAGCTGGGAAACCCATACCGATAAGGACCGGAGCCACTAGGGCTGCGGGGGTTCCAAAACCAGCTACTCCCTCAATAAATCCCTCAAATAACCAAGCTAAGATAATTGTTTGTATACGAAAGTCTTTAGAAAAAGATTCTAGATAAGCAATAATCCCCTCGATAGTCTTTCTTTTTTCTAAGATGTTTAAAAAAAGGATAGCTCCAAAGATAATGAAGAAAATGTCAAAGGACACAAAAAACCCCTTAACTAACGAGTTAACTAGGGAGGCCATCTGAATTTTCCAAAAGAAGATGGATATTATTAAGGAGGTCACGAGAGTGGCTAGCGAGGTGTAAAGCAGTTTTACTTTTTTGACAACCAATAAAAAGACAAACAGTAAAAGTGGAAATGAGGCTAGGATTATCGTTCTCACCTTTTAAAGAGTAAAACAAAACCGTTAGAAAGCCAAGACACTAAGTGCTACATTTTTCTTTTTTGTGTCATAATACTGCATGACAAAAGTGGGTGATTGTCCTCTTTGCGGTAAAAAAAGACTAGAAATAATTGAGGTATCGTCGAATTACAGATTGGCCAAATGTAAATCTTGTAGTTTCGTCTTTGACCCATCCCCACAGAAGGATTTAACCTCCCAGTACAAAAAAGACTATTACATCAACGATAATCCCAAGGGGGGATATGCTAATTACTTCCAGGGTGCAGGAGAAAACAAAAAAACTTTCCTAGCCAGGCTTAGAAGAGCTAAGAGGAAACTTGGCTTTACTGGGAATCTTTTGGATGTAGGTTGTGCCCTGGGGGATTGTCTCCTGCAAGCCAAAAGACTTGGTTGGAGAAAAACTCTCGGAATTGACCCTTCGGCCTATGCGATAGACGAAGCTAGAAAAAGAGGACTGACAGTTAGAAAGGGAATTCTAAAAACCCTCAAACTAAAACCCAACTCTTTTGACTTAGTTCTTTCTCAAGACCAGATCGAACATGTTACTGACCCCGTAGAGGAGTTTAAAAGAATGTTTAGGGTAATAAAACCATCCGGCCACTTGCTGGTTATTACCCCCAATGTTGGTGGATCCCTGGAGAAGATTCTTGGTAAGCGGTGGTACCACTATAAACAGGGTGAACATGTTTCCTATTTTTCTTTTCCTACTCTTAAAGTGGCCCTAGAGAAAGCGGGATTTACTTCAATTAAGATTACCCCCACCAGTCACATCATGAGTATTGGCTACATTCTTAACAGAATGAAATATTATTCTCCCCGTTTTTTTGGTTTGTTGATATCAATGGCTAGAATACTGGAATTTGATAAGTTGACTCTCCGTGTTTATACCGGGGAAATGGAAGCTTGGGCCAAAAAATAATTTTTCCTCTCGAAATTGATGTAAGTTATCTGTTAAGATGTTTTCTGTCATGCAAAACAATATTGAAGTTAAAAAGACAAAAAATAGAGGTCGAGGAGTTTTTGCCCTGAAAAATTTTAAAGAAGGAGATTTAATTGAAAAAGCTCCGGTCATTAATGTTACTCCGACGGAGAGGAAACACTGCGAAAAAACTATTCTGGCTTATTACATTTATCCCTGGCGCAGTACCAGGTCAGGATCGGTAGTTTTAGGTTACGGATCTTTGTATAACCATTCTTTTGATCCCAATGCTGACTGGAAACAGAATTTTAAGGAAGGGAATATGACCTATCGCGCCCTAAGAAACATTAAAAAAGGAGAAGAGATTACCGTTAACTACAACGGAGAACCGGACGACATGACTCCAGTTGACTGGTTAACTCCTGAAAACCAAGCATAATTATTTAGAGGCTTCCTCTTTGATATAATCCTGGGTTTCTTGCCAACTACCAAAACCTGCTTTAGGAAGAAGAATAAATGCTCCCTGTGAGCTTCTGGATTCGGTCAGGACGTTTTCGGTTGAGAGGTTAATCTTAGTGGTTGCATAGTCATTGGGGTTACCTAAAAAATCCAGGAGGACCTTTGCCGTATTGAGATTTAGATCCGTGGTTGCTAGCTTTGCCAGGGAAGGATACATTTTGTCGATGTTTTTGATGGCTTCCAAGGAGAGAAGTTTGTCTTTAAGAGCCATCAAAACCGCCATTTGTCGCTCCGACCGGGCAAAATCGCCACCATTTTCATTGGAGTGGCGTGAACGGACGAATTTAAGAGCTGTGGCTCCGTCCATAGTCATGACCCCTTTGGTAAAAGTCAAAGTTTCATAGCGGCAGGCGAAGTTTTTCTCCAAGGCAAAATCAGTGTATTGGGCCTTAAGAGTGTTGACCTCTTCTTCACTCTTTCCACAAAGATCATTTTCCATTCCTTTAATGGGATAATATTCGTCGCTGAAGCTGGCAGGAACGTCGACGGTAATTCCTCCCAGGCTATCAATGATTTTTGAGTACTCGTCAAAGGAAACACCAATAAAGTAGTCTACCGAAAGACCGGTAACGCTGCTTACTGCGTATTTCACCATGTTTCCTCCTCCAGTTGCCCCTTTGAATTCGTCTTTTTTATTGGGGTAACGGGAGTCATCCAAACCAACAGCATAGGCTTCGTTGATTTTCTTGGGAGTCAAGTTCTCATAATCAGTAGGAAGATCAATCCAGATATCACGGGGGATGGAAACCATAATGGCTTTCTTGGTCTTGGAGTTAATCGAAAGAAGAAGTATCGAGTCAGACAGGGTTCCTCCGGCATGTCCTGCTCCACCGTAACCTAAAAGAAGAATATTTTTGGTTGACTCATCTTTTTTGGTTTCACCAAAATAAGACGTTGGGGTTTTAGCCGGGGAATTATCAACCTCAATAGCCTCTTTTTTAAGAGACTTGCTGTAGATGAAATAGGTGCCGAGCATGACGGCAATAAATAAACCAAGGAAAAACAAGGCTAGTTTGGCGTGTTGACCTAGAAACTCAAGAATCTTCATGGGATCATTATACGGGATAATCGGCCGCTTGGAGTTAGTATCTCCAGAAGATGGCGGTGAGGTTGGTTCCTCCGCGGGCTAGATTAAGAGCTTTCTTAAGTTCATATTGGCTGATGACTTTATTTAGAGGTTCCCTTTCAGGAATATCACCGGTGTAGTATTTTTCCAGTACCGGGAGGGCACGCGCGTCCCCCATCTCTCCTAAAGCCCAGATGGCAGTGTTACGGTCCTTAAATCCTTCATTTTCATTATCCAGAAGTTCAATTAGGGCTCCTACACAATCACCGTCGTATTTATCTTGGGCATGTTTACATTCACTTTTGACTTCAAATCCAATCCAAGTGCAGGTGATGACAAAGAAGAGAAGAAAGACACCAATGCCGATGGCTACAAGAACTGATAGCTGGGGTAAGAGTTTGTCGATAATTTTTTTGATAGTCATGTTATTTATCAAATGAAAAAATATCCTCAACTTGAACTTCAAAAAGTTTAGCGATCTTAAAAGCAAGGGGAAGCGAGGGAAGGTAGCGCCCGCTTTCAATAGCAATAATAGTCTGTCTGGTAACATCCAATTTTTCTGCCAGCTGTTCTTGCGTAAGGTCTTTCATGGCTCGATAGACTTTTAGTTTATTCTTCATTACCGCCACCTCCATATTTCCTATTCAGTATAAAGAATGAGACGGCGTAGGTTGTGATTAAAAACAAAGTAAGATAGGCAAAGATCATCCCCAGGGACTCGGTGTACAGAAATTCTCCCTTAGAAAAAACTGAGATGTTCCCGCGAGAGGGAATAAGAAGAAGTACCGCACTGATCCCTATGGTGGGGGCAATAACGGCATAAGTGAACTGGGCGGCTTTTTGTCTTATGGTTGCTTCTCGTTCATCAACCCTGATTTTGGCGGTAAAACGGGCAAGGGCTAGAAAGAGCATGCCAGTGACAATCCCAGCAACAGAGAGAAGGTAGCTATTACGGTTCACAGCCAGGGCAACAATGGCAGCAACAAAAAGGATGACTACTGCACGAAGTTGGTTATATTTCTTTCTATTCATATAGGCATAATGTAACACATACTTTACATTATGTCAAGGAGATATTACATCTTGAGGGTTTTGGCGAGGAGTTTGACTAGCCAAACAAGGGAAGAAACGCCAAATCCTAGGGCTGAAACGAGGGTAAGAGTAAAGAAGACAGGTTCTTCAAATTTAAAAAGAGCATAGGTAAAGTTGTGTAGAAAGAACGAAGCGACAGTCAAGAGTAGAAAGAAGAGGGGGTGGACAAAGAAACTCTTTTTTACTTTTTTCTTCATATTTACAGTATAACAGAGATTTGTGGAGGGATGGTATTGCCTAGTAATAACGGCAAGCTAAAAAAGCATATGATTTTGCCAATAAAAAACCCTTCCAGTAACCAATTTTTCTACCTTACGGTAAAAGCCTTGATTACATAGAAGGGTTGTCCTTGTGGGAATTAACTTGAAAAGTTTATTTTTTCACAAGGCGTGACTAGCGGTTTTTTGACGATTTCTTCTTCTTTTTTTTAAGTTTTTTTATGCGCTGGTGTATTTCTGCTTCGATATCTTCCGAGAGGGGAAAAAGCGGGTCTTCCAACTCTTTCTTCAGCTGCTTTGCAGAGGCGGTGCTGATGATCAATTTGGCGAGATCTAGGCTGTATTCCTCCATCGCCTCAAGAAACATTGGAGTTTCAAAACCTACTTGCTCCAGTTCTCGGGAGTATTTCTTTAGCAACATGCGCATCTCGGCGGGAAGGAATTCCTTCCGGATCCATTCAGAAACAACTTCCAGGTCAAGTGGACCTTCCATCTTGTACCCAAACCTGGCACAGTATTCCAGGCATCCTACGAAGAGGATTTCTTTTGGATAATATGTAGATTCTTCTACCAGATCCAGAAGCAAGACCCTCTCGGTAAGCAGTCTCAAAGGTTCCAGATATTCGCTGCCGGTAGTATCTTTTTCTGTCCATCCGCATTCGCACATTTCCGGAATCTCTTTATCGGGAGTAAACGTGTGGCATTCGCAGTGAGTATCAGGGTGTGTGTCGGGCCATTCAACAATACGAAGCGGGCCAGGTGTTTTTGGTCCAGTATATCCGGGCCATGGGACTATATATTTTGTGTCTCCCATTTAATTAACCTCCGTATAGATAGAGTATTTGCCCTTTATGCCGGGGTATCTGTCTTTTCTTCAGCTTTCACAGACTTTTCCAGGCGCTTACGAATATACTTTTTCGCCTTTTCCGGTGTTTCGGGATTGTCGATGAGGGCTTGTAAGATGTCCTCGGGCGCAAGGTCAATTGCTTCCTCAAACAGGCGATCCTCAAGAGAGGTAAAGAACCCATCCCCATCAGGGTCGAGATCGGCTGAGTTTATAACAACCCCTACGACGAGACCATTTCTTCGAAGGTACTTTCTCGCAACCTCCCTTTGTTGTTCTCTCGTCAACCCTTTAAACCAGGCTGTGACATCTTTGAGATCGGGTCTGCCTTCTAGCTTGTCTTCGAATTCGTCGCAATAGGCTTGGTAAGCCGCCAAAGTAAGCTCTTCAGGATGGAATCCAGATTCGGCAATCACTTGTTCGATGAACGACATCTCCATCTTTAACCTGAGTGGCTCGTTGCATTTTTCACAACAGATTGTTTCTGCCGGTACCCACTTGCACCCGGTACACTGCCCGTGTTCGTCTGGGGTGTACCCATGTTCGTCGCAGTGAGTGTCGGGATGTGTGTCAGGCCATGCTACAACGTGGAGCGGGCCGGGTGTTTTTGGTCCATCATAACCAGGCCATAAAGATAAGTACTTACTTTTACCCATTTTTAACCTCCGTATGAACATATAGGATATTAGCTTCTTGCCCTCAGCAAGCAGCGCCCAACCGACTTTGTTGAAATCGACTCGGCGCCACTTACTGAGATTGAGGTCTAAAAAACCACTAGTTTGTTAATGTACTAAGGTATCCATTGGCAACAAATTTATAGGTTCGTGGCCAAAAGTAATGTAATATAACACGCAAGAAAAGAATAATCAATGTTATAGGCTTCTTTTTTGCAGAAGTTTTTCCTGGCGGGCTACTTTAATCCTTCTCCTTTTTCAGTCCAATCCAGGGCAATTCTACCGTTGGGGTAGTAGATTAACTGTCTGAGATACTTCCTTGGTTCGTCCTTGGTTAGACAAGAGGTGAAACAAACATTTTGGGATCCAATACTGTGGATAGAGTAGACGGTTCCGCCAAAAGGGAATTCCTTAACAATGACACCGTTTTCTCGAAGATAAGTATCGATTTTCTGTAGTTGGCCTTGCTCGAGACTGTGTTCTTCCACCCATTTGGCCACGTCACCGTCTTGAGACTCTCCGGGTTTATTGACGGGGCGAATAGTTAGCTGTTCAACCTGGTTATCCTTTGCAAACTCAACCAGTTTTTTAACCTTCTCGGCACTGTCGATGCCTCCTTTAAAGAGGACACAGGCCAGACGGACTGTGTAGTCGGCAGAATGTAGTTTATCAATCAGCCCAGGCAAGTTAATATATCTGTCCCTGTATGGAAGATATATTTTTCGATTTTCTTCTGGATCAAAATGAACTATAGAAACAGCAATGGTTTGAAGCCCTCCAGCTCTCCAGAGGTGTAAAAGATTATCCACTTTGCCATCAGCAATGGCGATGCCGTTCGTTTGTAATTCTTTGACTGGTATCTTGTAGCCTAGCTTTTCTCCAGCTTCAAGAAGGCCATTAAGGTACCCTGAAATGTGGTCCGGGAAAAGAACGGGCTCGCCCTTTCCAGTAATCATGGCTGTTTCTGTCTTGCCATCAGTAGCGTACTGGGAAGCTCTTTTAAACCTGTTCCAGTCGATATTGTCTGCCTTGGTGTTCATGCCCTGGTTAGGAGTCATCTTGGAGATACAAAAGGGGCATCGCCCATCACAGGCCCGACTACCGGCAATGAGGCTAAAAGTTTGGACTTTACCAATTTCAGCTCTTTCTGACATGGCAGGGGATTATACCATGAAACGGCCTAAGAAGCATATCAAACCACATCAAATGCACAGTCGAATAGGACCCATTAACCAACTCTGAAAAAATTTTCTGCAGGTTATACACTAGATTAGTGGTAAGAAGAAATGGGTTCACCCTTATAGAACTGCTTATTGTTGTAGTCACACTGGGCCTCTTGATCCTTGTGGTTATTGTAACTCTTGATCCAATAGAGCAAATTAGAAAGTCTCACGACACTTCTACATTAAATACGGTAAGTGAGTTATTGGAGGCTATTATCCGATCAGCAACTTCTACTAACAAAACCCCTCTGAAGACTGAGGCTCGGGGTGTGTCCATAAGTATGCCTGAAGGTCAGGAAATAGTTACCTCTGTCGTTGAGGGAGGGGAATTGAAGACTGCTTTCCAGGATAGGACAAAAAAGATGACAAATAATTTGTACCTTACGGGGAAAGTAGATCTAAAATCTCTGTTTATTTGTTTTGTACCCGAATCTAAAAGTTACAAAGAAAGTAACCTGACTGTATACGATATGTATGGGGCTATGGAAGACTGTTCAAGTAGCACTTGCTATCTTTGTTTGGGGAACGAATATTTAGCTACAAGGGAAGGGGTACAGCAACCATCAAATAGTGGGCAAGTTGACTCAGTTGTGGACCCGTGTAGTGGGTACAGTTCTGAATATCCACAATATTCATTTACTTGTGAGTATTCATCAAAATGGTCTACATATGGTTGCACCAACTTTTGTGTTGCGGACTATGGTTGTGATTCTTATTGTCCGGCCGGACAAAGACACTTGTCCAAGAATTATTACTCAACAAACCCAGCTCAATTTTTGAACTGTCTGTACCACAGCAATGATATTCAAGAGCATTACTGTGTTTCCGGAGAAGCTGCTAACTGTTCAGAAAAACCTACCAGGTCTTCCACCTCAGATTATAATTGGGGATGTACCAATCCTCGTAGGCCATATTCTTGGAATTAAGTAGATATGAAAATATCAGTAATTGCTCATCCCAATTCAAAAAATCCAAGAACAGAGGAAGATTTATTAAAGGTATTACATGTTTACGTTAAAGCTCCACCTCTAGAAGGAAAAGCCAATAGGGAAGTGATTGAAGCTTTAGCTAAACACTTTGCAACTACAAAGGGAAAGGTGATCTTGTTACGGGGTAGAAAATCAAAAAATAAAGTGTTTGAAGTAGATACATCTATCAAAAGTTAATATATACTGTAATTAGGATGCTAAAGAAAATTGGTATGGGGTTGCTTCTTGTTCCTCTGGGTTTTTTTCTTTTGTTCGCTTTTGGAGAGGTTTTTTCAGGAGACCTCTCGGGGTTATCACACCTGGTACCGGCTGCACTTATAGCTCTGGTTATTTTTCTAGCATCTAAACGACCACGAATTGCAGGAATACTGCTTCTGGTAGTTGGTATAGTTTTTGGAGTGGGCTACGCTCTTGATGGGTCATCAAATTTTAGGACAATATTTCTTGTTGAGTCTTTCTTGTTTCTTCCGCCTTTCGTTTCCGGGATACTTTTGATTTTATCTTCAAGGGAGAAATACTTAAAAAGATAACGTAGAGCTTTATACTTTTATTCCCCGTTTTTTAATCTCTTCTAAAATCTTTCCCCCTAGAGCCCTGCAGGTACAATTCCTGGCATGCTCAACATGCCAATTAACTCTTTGGTCTAGGGTTGGGTTTTTGGGCATTTTATGGCCCAGGTGCCACTCTTTGTTTATTTTCATTTACCCTTCTAATATATTCTACCTTAGTTAAACACCAGACTGATAATATAGACATATAAAAGTCCGGTTGGAACTTTAAAAAGATGACTAATATACGATCAAAGAAATCAATCAGCTTCTCACTTTCTGATTACATTCCCATTGCTTTATCAACAATTCCACACTCTTCCTCAAAAGGCTTCTCATAAGGAGGATTACCTTGTTTGATCCACTGGTCGTCTTTACACACCCAAATATCTGTCTCTTTACCTGTAGTCAAACCCATTACTAGATGGCCTCCAATGGTAAGCAGAACCAACCAAAATAACAGCTTTTTAGCAGGATTAAGATTGGTATTGTTCTTCCTCCATTTACCAACAAGCCAAAGAACGCAAACAACCAAAAGGAAAGTTACGACTTGTAACCAGACGCTTTTAGCAAAGAAATTTGGACTGTTAGAAATATATCTAACGTAGCCGGGGCGAGAGTTTAAGTAATGCAAAAGAGGTAAAAGAAGATATGTGATCACCAGACCAGATAGAAAGATGTTTGTCAAAGAAGTATAAGGCTGCTTAAAGCGTTTGTAGAGGAAGGTCATCGTTCCGAACCAAAACAAGCCAACTGTGACTGAAACTATCGGAGCAACAACTAATAGTGTGGGTCGTGATGTTCTTACTCCATAATCTATAAAAAGAGGAAATAGTTGCAATATCGGCGTTAGTGCCAAACCATCTAGGAAAGCCCAAATAGACCGGCGGAAATCGGTAACGATGAAATTCCTGGCATATAAAGCCAACCCCAAACTACTTAAAAGGACTGCTAAAATCCAAATTGCTAGAAGAATGGGCATGGCCGGTTTACCTACAAAAATGAGAAGAATGAGAATGGGTAGGGATAAAATCAAACAGGAATATTTCCAAACGATTTTCCAATCAGGTAACTGATAGTTATGACGAAATCCCTTAATAATAAGATTAATGATTGTACAAATAACCAAGATTATCCCACTTGCCACCAATCCCGCCATCCAGTGCCGACTGGTAGTATTGATCCCGTCAAACGGTGTTGCGTGCCTATGTCCATAAAGAAAAATTAGCCTGCGATCAAGAAAGACAAACCAAAGGTAATATAAGGCAAAGACAACAATAGAAATAAATGAAGAATGAAAGATGTTGATTATGTTATGTTTTTTCATTTTGTCTTTACCAGAACCCACAAAGCGGTAAGTAAAAAAGATTGTTTTTTCGCTTACTTTCCCATTGTCAATCTGTGGTCATATTAACACCAACCAATTTCCCTCAGTATACAAACTTCGGGATTATTCTACATTTACATCAACACCTGCAATCTGGAGTATTTTTCAATTTATGAAAAACCAACTTATTGAGCAAATAATTTAAATAACCATCCAAACAAGCTTCTTGTTTGTTCCTCGTTGTTAATTAACTCCTGCAAAGACGTGTTTTCTTGAATTAATGCTTGAATTGCTTCCTTAACGGCCGTTATGTCTACTTGGTTAGATAATTGATTTTGCAATTGTTCCAACTGCTGGACCCTTAATTGATTTTGTTCAAGCTGTTTTTCCAAGTTTCCAAGTGCTCCATAATCTGGACCCAATAAAGACTTTAAAACACCTTTTCTGGTATCAATTTTGTTGAGTTGGTCTTGAATCTGTGTTTGGGCCTGGTTTTGCTCTTGGGCAATTTGTCTAACCTGTTCACCAATCCCTCCGGTTGTTCTAATTTGCAACATTTCCTGAACCTTTTGTGCAACAATGCTCATGTTTTGGATGGCGGCTTGGTTACGGGTTTGTAAACCCTCTCCATCTCCCGAATTTTCCTGTTCTTGGGTAGTTGCTTGTAATTGGGTGTCTTCCCCTTGGTTTTGGGTGTTAACCTGATTTTTGTTTTGCACAGAGCTTCCGGTAGATGATGGTGATGTGTTTATTTGCTGGCTAGACCCAGTATTTTGAGAACCAGTTTCGTTTTTTGCCACAGCGGGAGATGTCAATATTAAAAATAAAGGTAAAATAAATAATAATATTTTTTTCATATAATCACCCCCATTCTTGTTATTAACTATACCAGATTTACATAATGGTTCGAAGTTTTTAAGTAGGGTGTAGGAAAAATGAGATTAAAAATCTATGCTCCCAAGTCCTGAAGATAAAATACAAGCTTTGGATAAGATTGTTAAGGCTTTTGGAGACAGAGTTCAAGTGGAGTTAATTAAAGCGAGGTGGGAGGAGAATAAAAAGCTTCAATCTAAAAATCTACCTGCCAGAACGGTTTTTGACGCTCTTCTGAAAATACCTGTGCAAGTTTGGGATTACTAGGAACATAGGTGTTATGGCTAGAGCGTGTACGAATAAAATTGTGAAATATGTAAGAGGAAGGCCAATATTCACTGATTCGATAATAAACGGCGGTTTACAGCAGGACAGGAATCTAACAGAGTCATGGTGTGTAATCATCGTGTTTAAGTACACTGTCAGATAAAACCCTGTCCAGTAAGACAACTCAAACATGATAGTCAGTAATAAAAACAGTGGTTTATTCAGGATAAATTGTTTATTAGATTTGGATAGCATCATTGAAAAGATTTTGGTTAGAGTTAAGGGGTATATAAAAGCAGTGAAAAGGAAAAGATTGTAGGCTGGTATAAGGGACCAGTTGGTGTTTGTAAAGATTGGTAGGTAGCGGTAGTGATCAAATAGTATCAACACTGAAAAGATGCCAACGTATAAAAACAGGATGGAAATCGTATAGGAGACTACCAGTGACTTTATGTATTTACCCACCACGGTTGAATTATACCAAATTGTTTATATGTTACGCGTGTCTTTTAGTTCCCAAGCTTTGGAAATGTTATAGAGGCTTTAAACAAGATTATTAAGATATTTGAAACCCCGACAATAATTCTTGCCCTAGGAAATACCATATTGTCAGCAACTGACCAGATAGACTTATCAGATGTTGTCTCCCTAATTCTGAGTAATTTACTTTTCCTGAACCTGATATTTATTTGGAAGGAGATTTTTTCAAAAAGTAAGCTTCCGTTATCCACCCAATAAGTTCTTTATCTATTTCTCCAACTGTGGTTATATAAATGCAGTTTTTAATAGCATTAGTAGACACAGGGACAGACTGTTTTAGTCTGGGGTCATCAAGTTTGCGACGTAGGTTAAACCTGATCTCTAACCTATCTTTTTTTGGTAAGGCTGCTAAGAAATCGTACTTACCAAATAGGTGGATACAGCAAGGAAGAGAAATTACCTTACACTTACCAATTTTTCCGTCGATTTGCTCAACCAAATAATCAAACAGCTCTTTAGCTTTTTCTTTGTTTTTGAAGTGTTGTTCTAGCGGAACCTTTTGGCAACTGTGGGGTTGTTTATTTTTCTCAAAAACCCTGCCACATTTTGAACAAGTCCACATACAGTTCTTTATTCTGTCCCTTTTATTCCCTTGAAGATTAATTCTGTTTTATTAGCGTTTGCTTGATGCTCTAACAATGCAATCGTTCCAACAACCACTTCAATTATGGAAGCACGGGTTTCCTGGGGGTATCTATCTACCTGCTTATTAATAAACTTCACAAGGTGCGGGTTTTCAATAATTAGCCTTTTTCTAACATCTTCCAAGTGGCTGCCCCAACTCCTACCTTCCCCTCCTGTGGTAAACTGAGAAGTTATTGCTCTGACAGTTGCCTCTGTGACTACTGGCAATCCGGAACTCGTTAATTTTGACTCCCCTTGATCTTTTACTTCTTCCATATTTTACGTTTGTCAATCATTTTCTCAATTTCACTTGAGGATGATGGTTTGTCCGCACAACCTAGAGCATAGTATACTGCCTGGACATAGTGTTCAAACGAAGGGTATCCACCGAGGCCAGCAGGAACAATAGTGCCAGTTTTTACATGGGGAGAAGTATTTATACTATTACAGCTTGGACAGCCACTTCTAATAAATGATAACTCTTGTGTTCCATCTCCCTTGACGGCTGCTGATACTGTTAACTTATCAGTGAACTGGTTGCCACAATCTCTACACCAATACTTCACTTTTATATTTTTTTGACTCTGCCATTCGACAGCATTCCGCTCTAGTTTTGCTTCTTTAACTCCACTCAGAGTTTTTTCGGGATTAACCTTTAATGGAATCGACTCCATTAGTTTGAGTATAACACTAAAATAAGTGCCCTCGTTACTACTTTTATTTGAAAAACTATTGGTGTCAGCTTGTCTCGAAATCCTTCAAATGTAGTGTTTGAATAGGAAGCAGGTTTGTGTTAGAACCTCAAAAAAAATACCCTCCCACTTCGAAAAACCGTTTGCTATACAAGCCAAACAATTTGTCTCCATGTAGAGGGTATTTCTTGCAATGTAATTACGGAAAGTGTAACTGTTTTCGTACACCTGGGTATATAAAAATTTTCAGGTATGCTACTGCTGTGCCAAGATGTCCGTCTCAGTAGTACGAATTGTGCAGTAGGTAGAGTTAGTGTGGCAGGCGTAGTACGCAATGTAGTCTGGGCCATTGTTGTAACTTGAAGTCATTAAGTGAATTGTCTCGCCCTTGACGGCTTCTACGCGTACCCATTCGCCACTACTGGTAATCAAGACTGGTACGTCACCCAAACGATAAAGATATCTTATCGCTTTGGAACCGTCCTGCCGGGTCTCGTAATATGTACTTACTACCGCCGCTTGTTTATCTAAGGAAACCACCCCACGGGCAATGAAGTTGTGCGGGTCTTCGAGGTAAATACTTACATTATTCTGGTAGTTGTTTGCCTCTCGCGTTTCAAATGTCTGAACCCGGGACTGTGTCAGGTAGAGCTGGTTTCCCAATACTGCAATCTGATTGTTGAGGTTGACATTTTGTAAAGCCAGCATGCCAGCGAAACTGACACTCACAACCAGCAATAAAGACACCACGATAGCGTAAATCCTAGTTTTCATAACTGCCTCCGATTTAATCAAAGGACACACTCTTGTGTGGCTAACTGAATGGATAGCTCTTTAGGTGTAAACGCACCCAAGGAGCTACCCACTCGTTATAGGGAACTTTCCGTTATATCAAAGTGCAAGAATAACTAAAGTCTAAAAAACAAAGTTAGACTGTAAATTAAGCCTGAACTTGTTATTTTTCAGTGAGGCTATTCTACTCTAAGGAAGAGTGATAGTCAATGTTATAGGTTATCAGCTCCCCAGCTCTGGAAATATTATGCCATTCTTAAATGAGATTATTTCAGCCCTCCAAAACTCTATTGAGGTGGAGGTTTTCGGAACAAGGTGGAGGGAAATCAAGAAAATACAAGATAGTGGTTTTCCAATAATTTTCTAAATTTTTAGAATTTACTATAAGAGTTATGTGAGAAGCTAGTTTGAGTGTGGCTATTACGATATTATTTAGAGATAATTGATAGCAGAAACCAACAATGAGAAGCAGGAATATTAAGTTGGGATATTGGCTAGTCGCCTTAAATAATGCCTTTTTTTGGTATGCACCTTGGTTGCTGTTTGTTTATCAATATATTGATATCCAACAAGCTACTGTTTTACAGCTTATTGGAATGGTGATAAGGATTGTCTCGGAGGTTCCAACGGGGACGATATGTGATTTACTTGGGAAGAAGAAGACTTTAATGGTAGCATTTTTCCTTACGGCCGTTGGTGAGACAACCATGGCTTTTTCTACCAATTTTATCGGTTTTACTGTGGCGTATGTGATTATAAATTTCGGATATAGCTTCTATTCAGGAACAATGGATGCATTCACTTATGACTCGCTAGCTGAAACTAACGATTTGGACCAGTACCCCAAAGTATTAAGTAGGTCAAACGCATATCTAAATTTGTCAACTGCGGTAGCGACCATCGCTGGTGGATTTTTATTTCGTTTTTGGGGTGGTTTACCATTCTTGGTGACCGGAATGACAAAATTCTTGGGGTTGATAGTGACGTTTTTTATTACCGAGCCAAAGGTGGATACATATGTTTTTTCATTGGTGAATTTCGTTGAAGTGACAAAAAAGGGGTTTAAACAGCTGTTTAGTAAGAGGATGATGAAGTTTACGGTACTTCTTCTAATAATTGGTGCGTTTTCAACAGTAACATACGAGATTTTGGATGATGCAGCGGTAGTTAACTGGGGATATGGTGCAACAGGAATAAGCATCCTTTATACCAGCTTGCTAGTGTTTTCAATTCCATCAAGTTTCGTTTATGACAAAATTGCAAAAAAAATTAAATCTGAAGTGTTGGTTATTTTAGCAATTCTACTGCTGGGTTTAAATTATTTGTTAGCTCCATGGCTGGATGTTTATGTTTGGACGGGACTTTTCTTTTTGAGAGTGATTTATAGTCCTATTAAAAAAGCGGTAGTGACAGATATATTAAATCAACACACAGACTCAAATATTCGTGCAACCACCCTTTCAACGTATGAACTTGTAATTAAACTACCCTTTGTTATTTTGGGTGTTCCAATTGGTATGGCATTGAAGGTTTTTGGGGTACGATCCTTCTCAGTATTATTCTCGGTATTGCTCTTCTTGTCTTTAGCAATATATCTCTTGTTTAAGAGAATAACTGTTAAAAATAGAAACAACTTAATAGGCACAGTAAAATAATTATTTGGTTAGTAAAATCAGGCTTCAAAATCCGAAGAAATAAGTTCCACCACATGGACGAAGTCAGAACCTATTTTCTTTCCATGAAGTAATAATATCTTTGTTTGGTTGGGTCAAAGCGATCAAAGGTATAACCTAATTTTTCTGTAATATGTCTCGATCTTTCATTATCTACTTCAACATATAATTCAATCTTGTTAAGTTTCATCTCTTCAAAGGCATATTTATTTGACTTCTCAATAGCGGCTTTTCCAAAGCCTTGATTTTGATATTCAGGATCAATTAGTGTTCCTCTGCTTGACTTTGCATTTTCTTTGTCCCATTCATAAAAATTAACGAGGCCTACAATCTTGCCATCTTTTTGGTTCTGAACCATTAAAATCACCCGTGTTGGATCTTCAGTCCAGGGCGCAATATCTTCAACTTTGAAAATCGGCATTCCCCAACCATGCATAAGATCTTCGTTCGCTAACCATCTTTCTAAAAATTTGATGTGTAGGTCAGGAGAATATTTAATTAAAGATATTTCTTGCATTGATATAGTATATCAAGGGTACTAATGTCAAACTCGTGTTTTTCAAAAAATGAGGCCAAAAAGCTCCCCTTAGCGTACAATCTTCGAGATTATTTTGTACAATATAGATGGAAGTTATATGACAAACGCCAAGCTATTAAAATCCTGTCAATTACTACTCATTGTTAATATTATTTTTTGGTTGTTAATTGCCTTCTCCTCACTTTTAACTAGCAATAGCCATCTTGTTATTAAAACCCTATTGTTTGTTGAACCATTTCTCTATTTTATGTCGCTTGTGGGAATAATGAGGAGGATCAAAATAATTTATTTATTTTCAATAATTTTGGCTTTGGGAAATACTATTTTGTCAGTAACAGATCAAATAGGTTTATCCGACGTTGTTTCTCTGGTTCTTAGTGCTTTAGTTTTTCTAAACCTAGTATTAATTTGGGGAAATATTTTTACAAAAACCGAAGGAGTTAAACCCTAGTTTCATACATTATACCGAGGATTGTAACGTTAATATAAGCAAAGCTTGGCACTGCTAAAGCATTGTAACAAGTCATTTGTGCAAATTTTCAATGTATTTGAGGATTTTAGGTTTATTCAACAATTGAGAGAGGAGATGAATAAGCTAGAGGTGTTGCCTACTTACTAATTTATCGAGTAGTAAAAAATTAAAAGCGCTTTTTAAGTCTTTCAGCCAACAAGCCTGTTAGTGAGCCTACTCCAAACCAGAAAATTCCAACAAAAAGAACATTAAAAATAAAATTGTCAGAAAATGCTCTACAACAAGTTTCAAAAATCTCTTCGAAAATGATCGAGGGAATGACTGCCCAAAAAAGAACATTTACTTTGCCTCCAGAAATGAATGTAAAGAATAAGCCTAAAATTATCAGAATTGGAAAAATAACAACCCCAGAAACCAACCAATAAGGTAATCTTTTAATCTTCATTTGTTTAATTCTATCAAATTGGCACAAGTCCGGAAAATCTAGCTTGTTGTTGTCAATATGAATATATATTGAGGTTTGAAGTTCAATAGGGGGTATATCAAAACTGAAGTTCTAACTTTGTACAACATGCTCGAGAAATGGGTACAATTTCGGACAACTGACTGGGTAAATTACCTGGAATACCCAGAATATACGACCAAGGAAACAACTCGCTTTTTGCAAACTTATGATGAATGATCATGAAGTTTTAAATGACGGTGGAAACTTCTAGCTTCTATTTTGAGTTCTTACTTAATGTTTTCCAGTTTGCTTTGAAATAATCAACTTTATTAATTGCTTGTTTCAAAAAATTATTTATTACATCAATGTCAACATTGTTAATCGATGAATATACTAATTTTCTTAAAAAGAAGCTATCGCCAACGATAAAATATTTATTTTTATCATCTAATAAGCCACCAAAATGAAAAATTAAATTGATTGATTTTTTAGTTTGAGCAATTCCGCAAATCCAATGATGATAATCACCAGATAGACCATACGTTAATCGTCCCCACTTGATTTCACAAGCGAGTTGATTGTCAACAGATTCGACGGCTTCTGCAACTCTCAAAAAAATCTCCTTGAATTCATCGTTAACTCTGTTTTGAAAGTCTTGTTTTGGATTCATATCCGACATTATACAGAAAATACACAAATTGCTGCTCCCCTTAGCATCCAAACTTCGAGACTGGTTTGTTTTGGATTATGACCCAATCCAATTTATAAAACCCTTCTGGGTGTAATTAAAACACCCACAAAAGATAATAATGCTAGGAAACTCATACCAACAAATAAGAAATTAAAACCTAGATATGTCACAACCACTCCACCAATTACCGTTGCTATAGCTACCATTAAATTATTGATAATGTTCCAATTTGAATAATCCATTATTTCTTTCTTTTCGTCCAAATGCTTTGCAAAGATTGCGTTCCAAGAGGGAGTACCTAAAGCTTCTCCTAAACCCAAAACAACCTGGAGCATTATAAGGCCGGTTAAGTTAGATACGAAGATATAACCAAACCAAGCCAGACACCTTATCAAAAATCCGCCAGCAAGAAGATACTCTTGTTCTTTAACTTTATCCCCATACTTGCTAACAAAATACATAAAAAACGTTGAAGAAAACATAAAAATCGCCCAAGAAAGACTTACTGAGATAATTTTGCTATCAATTTTACTTACATAGATAGCGTATAAAGGACCCAACAAAGAACTAGCAAAAACAAAGATTGAATTTAGAACAAAAAGAGCCTTAAGTGACTTATTTATTTTCACCATTAAAGTATATCAAGGTTCGAAGTCTCACGCAGGGTACGCCAAAATTGAGGCTAAAAAACTAAGCTCCCCTTAGTATACAAACTTCGAGATTGGCTACTGATAAATCCTGCGGACAATATAATCAATTTTCAATTTCTTACCCAATAACAGAGCCACCAATCTTTTTGTCCTTTTCGCGTCGATTCTTCAACAACTTCAAAGTTGTTTCTTTCTAAAACCCGCTTAAAGCCTTTTTGTGAGTAGTAAGAGAAAAGTCTTCCCGTTTCCGGGTCCGGTCTTTCTCCAGCCCCTGCTTTAACTGTTATGAAACCCACACCGTCAGGTTTAATTTGACTCTTAATTCTTTGGAGAGCTTCATCGATTCTTTTTTTGGGTATATGAAGAAGAGTTGCCGCTGTCCAAAAGCCATCAAAACTTCTTGCGGGGAAGTCTAAATCATAAACACTTACTTTTTTGAACGAAGCTTCAGGATTCCTTCTTTGTGCTACTTTGAGTAAACCTTCGGAAGCGTCTGTACCTACATACTCATAACCCATTCTTATTAAAGCTGAAGCATCTTTGCCCGCACCAGAGCCTATTTCTAACACTCTTCCTTTTGGAAGTAGTTGGTGAAATCTTTCCATTTCTTCTTTCCAATAAGACTCTTCTTCGTTTCCGTGGTGGGCAGAAGCCCAATTTTCTGCTTCTCTGTCGTAATAGTTGATAGTTACATCTTCTTTATCCATTTTAATAATTGGATTATATCAAAGTTCGAAGTACGACGCGGGGTACGTTAAAAATGAGGCTAAATTTCTAAGCTCCCCTTAGCATCCAAACTTCGAGATTGGGTTATAGGAAATCCACTTGTTAATTATCAGCTCAATGTTGCAAGCAGTTATTGAGGTTGGTACAAATGATACAATACGAGTATGTCAGATGTTGTACCCACAGAGGCTGGTGTAATTGATGTAAAAGAGTGGAATGTAGAACCAATCATAATTAACATACAAACGTCATCCGGCCAACCTGTAGAATGTGTCGTTTCTCCATATCTGAAACCAAAAACTAATGTGCTTCATATTTATAGCGAACAAAAAGGTATTCAATACGATATCCCAACTGAAGGAACATTAAATTTAGTAGTTAACACCAAGGCAGACAACGAACTTGTCCCCGTAGGTGCAATGTCTTTGGATGTCGAACAATTTGTGCCAACTGTAAAAATGATTCAGCAAGTCAAGGCTTTTGAGAAAACTGAGGAAGCGGAGGAAAAACCGGATGACAAAATTAGCTTTGGGCCGGTTTACGAAAAAGTAAGGCATCCAGCACAAGAACATATGCAGGGCGAAAATAAAATGGATTGGCGAGGTATATTACTCCAAAGAGCCGAAGAACTGGCCAAAACTGCTGGATTTAATTCCTTAAGAATAATTTCAGGTTTTAATTCGAGATATCTAGAAGGTGGTTACCCTTTAGGATTAGCAACTCAACAATACGATAGACTCGTTGCCAATAAAAACGATTGGACAGCTTTTAACTCTGATGGTATTCCCATAAACGACCCGGAACAAAGGAAATTACTTAATTCAACAATCAGGAAATTAAGAGATGGAGACATAAAAACTATAGATGAAGTGAAAAAAGTTTTGCCTTCAAATTTAATACCTGCCTACTATCAAAAAGGGTTTGAAAACTCTTAAACTTAACCTCATAAGTTCGAAGTACAACGCTGGGTATACCAAAAATGAGGCTAAAAAACTAAGCTCGAGAATCGTAACTCTAATATAACCACGAGCTTATTCAAGGCTTTCTCTGACTTTAGGCTAGTCGCTCAAATCAGAGAGGAAATAGAAAAAGTGAAGCCAAACTTACAAAACAGCAACAATAAGGAAGATGTATGCTATTAGATTAATTACATTTAACATACCGCCCGCCCATAGTCCAATTATTACTGACAGGATTGATGTAATAACTACCCCAATTTTAAATCCCTTACCATCTTTTTGATTTTTTGTATACAAGACTGATAGTATTGCAGGCAATAAATATAACAAATACAAAATAATAAATTTGAAACCAAACTGGAGAATATTTAACACCGTAAACGCAGATAACAAAACTGAAACTGTCCAAATAATAATTTGCTTTGTTTTGTTCATATTAAATAAATAATATATTAAATATTTTTTATATGCAACTTAAAAACTTGGTATATTAAGTGCCAACTGGCTCCCCAATTCGTCAATTAAATTGTACCAATTGTTCCCGAGTGATTTATTAGAACAAATGCGGATCAAATTGGAGATATTACATGATTTATTAGGTTCAAAATCGCAGTATGCGACAGTGGAGGCTAAAAATGGAAGATTTTGCAGATTTGATTTATAATTTAAGAACAAGAAAGGGTAAGTTTGTTAGCCAAACAAAGCTAGCAAAGCTTTCGGGGTACACCCAAGTCTATATTTCGCTAATCGAAACGAGGCGGGTAAACCCAAGCAAGCGTTGCAGAAATGATCTACTTCGGGCTTTGAGGCACTCTTCTAATCTTTTAACGTCCAATCCTACAGTGCAGGGTGAAAGTCCCAGCAAGTTTCAGGTTTAGTGTTAGTTCCGACTGCGGTTTGAATCGTGTGAGTCGGGTTGCACCATGCCGATTGTGGCATGTCGCAGGTTGTAGGTAACTACAGCGGACAGAAAAGCACACGAGCTAACTTGAAACGTGGCGATGGCCTGGCAGCACCCAGGACTCGGACGAAATGAAACAATGACTATGACTACAAACATAATTGCGGACTACACACGGTTAGTAGGAATGGATGGGGGCACTCACATCAAACAAGTCCCGTCCCCTCGAAGTTAAGCCGAATAAACGGCCAACAGAGCTTCGAGCTGATAGGTTGATCGCGAGTAGGCCGAGAGAAAACGGAGAACCTATTTACGTTAGATAAAAGTCTGACTTTGGGCAGTACTAGACTTCTTGTAGCTCTGCTCGTCCGAAATGTAGTAATAATCAACTTGAGTCTTTTCTACTAGTTCGTTTTTATTTATATGTATATTTCTTTCTTTTTATATTACTTTTTCTTTCTTTAATAATGCACTCTATGTTCCGCTCTGGAGAAAAATGGATAAAGTAAGGCCAGCCGTAACTATGACAACTTAAAAACTAGGTATCAATGAGCTTTTATGAATATATATTTCTACAACGAGAAACAGCACATATAGGGCAAGCAGAGCAAATCCCTCAATTCGGGATATGGAATTTTTTGTCCTGGCAAAGTAGTAGAAAGCAAAGAGTCCCACTACCAAAAACAGTAAGCTAACAAGATAACTATTGGATAGTAATACTGGTTTGCCGTACAACAAGGTAAGCCCACCCATGAGAAAGGTATTAAATGAAGCTGAACCTACGTAATCCCCAAATGCTACTTGGTTATTCTTCATAAAAACCGATCTGACAACAAATGATAGTTCAGGTATGTTGGTACCAATAGAAATGAGTAAAAGGCTAATTACAAATGGCGAAAGTTGAAGGATATTGGAAAAATACTCCGTTTGCTCCACTACGAATCTGCTGGCAATAAATATCACCGCTACTCCGAAAACAATCCTTAATAGTTCCTTTCCAACCTTTATACTTGAACGTGAATTGATAGCTTTCATTTTTTCCAGTAACCCCCTTCTTGTTTGGACAGCTACTACTAAAAATCCAAAGAGGGATAGGGCAAGAAGGCTATCCGTTCTGCCTACTCTTCCGTCCATTGCCAAAATAACTGGTAACGCAATAACTACCAGAGACGCTGGTAGATTGAATCCCCGAAATTCTGGAGTAATTTTTATATTGTTACCCGTTATCGCAAGAAGCGGTATTATCAGCATGAAGATGACGATTGAAGCCCCTATGAGATTACCCACATATATTTCAGGATCATTTTCTAGAATAGAGTTAACCCCGACAGATAATTCGCTAACAGAAGTGAAAAACCCCAACACAATAAAAGAAACCGCAAATGAAGATACCCGTAAAATTTTGGATAATCGCTCAACAGAGCTAATAGCTAAGCCTGAACCTATCCAAATTCCGATAAACGATAGTACATAGATAACTAAATGGGGCAGCATATATTTTTGTCCTACTTCTATAATATCAATTTAGAGTTGATTTTTTAACGCTAATAATTGAAACGATCGTAGTGGAAAATGTACAAAGTATGTCAAGCTTTGTACATATCATCACCCTAAAGGTGTAAAATATAAACAGAATAGAGAATTATGATGATGTCGAGAAACAAAGTATTAATTGCGGTTTTGGTGATTTTAGGCGTTATAGGTGTTGCCTTTCTAACGTCAAATAAACCAAACAATGAACAACAATTGTCTACTGGGGAAAATCCAACAGTTCAGACAGGCTGGCAAGAACAAACAGTAGATGAAATAGGCCTTACTCTTTCATACCCAAGTGATCTTACTTTCAGGAAGGAAATCGGAGACAATGATGGCAACGTCCGTACAGTCGCCTTCTATATTGAAAAAGGTGATCCGAACAATCCCGAATACCAACTCTATGCACTCTACTTGGCTGACAAAGAGGGATCGGCACAGGATTTAGAGAAAGCCAAAACTGGCATGGATTTTGATTCAATAAAAGAAGCCTCGATTGATGGGTACATCGGAACTGAGGGTATTGCTAATGCTAACGATCCAAAGAAACACTACTTAACTGTAATTTTGAAGGATGGGAGACTCTTCTCGGTTTCTACCTATCCGCCACAACCTGAAAATAAAGAGTTAACAGACAAGATAGTCAAAACGTTTAATTTTCAGTAGAATAAAACCAATCCCAACCTGGGTTATCAACCTCTAGAATTTTACTCTTCAACATTTTATACACCCCATCCTCTCTAGTAGTCTGCCAAGTGCCCTCGTAGTAGTGATAGTTTGCCTCTCCATCAAGCCAGTTTTTAGTGGAAAATTTAACAAAAACAGTGTCTTTAGAGTCTTCGTAGGGTTCAACTAGAATAACATCAACGTCTAATATGTCAGTAAATCTATTCGTCCACTCTTCAAAATTTGTCTTTTGTAAATACTCCTGACTCAAAAGTCCAAACCCATCCTCCATCCTCCGTGCCTTTAGGTATGTATAAAATGCTTCAACCGCTTTTTCTGGTGATAGTGATGGATCAACTTCAATCTTAGTTATATTTTGATCGGTAAAATGTGGCACATCTGTCTTTGCCCAATCTCCGCTAATAAACAGTGATAGTCCAGCTAGACTAAGCGTGTTTATACCGATTACCTGTCCACACTGATCAACTAGTGGGCCTCCACTCATGCCTTTTACAAGGCTAATATCAGTTTGGATATATGCTACAGGCATTTGTTTTGACTTCCTAAAATCTAAAAACCTACCCTTAACCAGCGTCGCATTACCAGCCAGATCCGTTCCCAATGGATAGCCCGCAGCAATCAGCGGTTCATCTTCATGAAGTACAACCCGATCAGGCAACGCTAACACCAGTTCGGGATAGCGTTTTTCCGTGTATAACACCGCCAAGTCAACATCTTTATCACCAATAATTTTTACAGGAGTTACAAATTTACCATCAGGAAAGATAATTTTCGGGCTAGGTTCATCTGCAATGACATGGAAGTTAGTAATAATTTGATCAGGAGCGATGAAAAACCCAGTACCCTCCGAATAGCCTCCCACTATCCGAATGACTGAACTTTGAATACCATCACGAGCCCCAATTGAGCAAAGGAATTTACCATACCATCCGTATTGAGTACGCAGATAGTCGGCGATAACAAACAGTGAGGCAACCATATACACAACCACCCCAACAATAAATATCGCTTTCAAAAAATTCTTAAGGCTTTTGAAAGGATAAATAATCGAGTCAATGAAAATCTTAATCAGGGCAATAATGAACTTGATCGAAAACACCACGATGTAATAGGCGGTATATGTGGCGAGTTTTATAGGGAAAAGGTATATAGGGAAAAGCAAGCGTTTGAAGTAAGCACGAAACCTAGCAAAGAGTCTACTTGCTCTCTCCTTAATGTTTTTGGACAGGGCATCAAACTGTTTCTCTAAAATGTTTATCATGTATCATTTTTCAATTTCACGAACGGCATCCCGATATTTGCAAAAATCGCAATCCTGTCCCGATTCGGGCAAGGTATCACTCTTTAGGCACTCAATAGCTTTCAAAATTGTTTCCTCAACCCAATCAGTATTACCCGTATAGGGAATGATTTTAATTTCAAACTCTAACTTTCCGTCAAAGGCTTCTTTATCTAAGTTGCCGTTGCAGTAGACGAAATAGCCAGTATCAGACACCTTGAAGCCATTTTTTCTAAACAACCATTGGTATATTTCCATCTGGCGTTTATATCCATCCTGCCACTCAGCGTCAAGTGATACCTCTCCATCTTTAGCCGTTGCCTTGTAGTCAACTACAATATATTCACCATTCGGATTTACCCACATATCATCCACACCACCCGTAATAACCACATTGGTACTATCCACTCGAACTGTAATCCCACCCCGTAGCGAATCCCGCCACTCGTCGATCTTCTCGTGGGCTAGTGGTATAGCATCAATGCCGTATTTATCGCATAGCGGGTGTTTTGTGCCTTTAGCTCGGTGAATATCAAACTCTTTTTTCAAAAGTTTATCGACGGCGGAGTTAAGAGAGAATGGATAGCCAGGCGGTTGTCCTACACCAAGCCGACGATCCATATAAAAACAACGAGGGCAATTGATGAAATTATCTATCTTACCCCTACTCAAACGGAACAACTCCAACGACTTGGGATCATAGATATTTCTTTTCCTGTTGGGATTGTAGTATTGGGACATAATTTATTTTGATATATTTTTGATTCTGTTTCGGATAATCTCTTGCACAACTTGTAAGTCATCGTCAGTCATCAGCCTAAACCGCACCTGCCCCCACTTACTCTTCCGATCCAAAATCGACTGCGGTTTTGATAGCTTTTCTTGAAGAACTTTCAATTCTTCTGGTGTAGTGAATTGCAATTCGCCATATACCCACCAGTTAGCGTAGTAGTAAAACAAAACAAGTTCATCGCCCCGTTTAATGCTGTGATATGAACCTGCACCACCTTTTTTGATATAAATCTCGCCATTCGGATACTCACTCTCAATCCACTTGGGAATTGTCGCAACTGCCTGTTTCACAAAATCGCTTTTTACCCGAGCAATAGTTTGTTCATCGGTTTCAGGCGGTTTGGTTACACTAATTTTAGCCTCCTCAACATTATCTTCCTCACCTTTAACACCCCGTAATACTTGGGAGAACCATTCGATTGATGCCTCTGCCTCACGTTGTAAAACAAAATTGATGTCTTTTATATGTTTAACGGCGTTTCTAAAATCCTTGAGTGTAATAAATCGTTTTTCCGTTTCATATTTAGAACCAAAAAACGGCTCGAAATGATCCCAATTTTTCAGGATGATATTTGAGTAATCCATAACATCGCATTGACATAGCCGATCATAGGAATCCAGTTTGTCTTCCGTGATGTACGGGTTCTTGCGTAAATACTCACGAATCTTAATCTTGGCTTTCTCCTGAATATCCCCAGGGATAGCATCATTCCAATAACCTTTACCTACCTTTTCGGTAAGTTGGCTATTTATCAGTAGCCGTAGTTTCAATTCAATATCATCTAACGCTTTATTAGCATTAACCCCGAGTATTTGAATGATTTTAGAACCCGTCAGTCGTTCTAATTCCCGTTTGATTGCCTCCGCCCGTTCCTTAATAAATGCTCGATAGTCGTTTTCCCGAACGGCATCGGAGTATTTTAAGAGGTGTGTTTCGAGTGTATCGTTAAATTCAGAATTTTCCTTCTCGTAGGTAGCAAAATAATCGCTGGGTGTTTTATCTAATATCTCTTTGTTAAGTTCCGCAGGGATAAAACAGAAGTTTGCTATTAGATTTTCACCGCCAATTTTATTTCTTGATAGGTATCGTTTGGGGAAGATGTGGTGTTTTTCAGGGCTATTAAAGCTCGAATAGAATTTATGATCCATCGGGATAATGCCATTGGTTACAAAATGTCTAGGGTTTCGCATTGCCAACATGCAAAAGATAGCGTTACGAAGTGCCGATTTTGTACCAATAGTGGTACTGGCTATCTTTTCCTCATCCGCCGTAATCGTGTAATTGATCTTTACGTCTTTACCATTCAATAGCTTGTCGAATATCTCCCGTCTGTCCTCTCCCATCTTGCTCTCCATTGATGATGTGTATCGTTCGCTTAGTGCTGCCTTCCAAAACCATTCATGCACCACGTCTGTCATTTCTTTTGATAGTGCCCGTCCATCCGTTTTGAAATACAAATAGGCTAGTAAGGGGATAAATGAGGGGTACGGAGTAAATTCAAATATCCTAACCCCTAAATTGGCCGATAAATGCTCAACTGCCAACTCAATAGCATTAGCGATCTCATTCCAATTTTCCTTAATTTCTTCCTTCTTTAACTGTAATTGGTAAATCTTGTTACAAAATCCTTTAAGGATGAGTGCTATGGCATGAGTTACCACCTCGGGTGTAATATCTCCAAAACCATTCGATGCGATTCTATCCCTTAGCTCATTGTATTTTTCCTTGAGATCAAAATCCTCACCCCATGTACTAGCCACAACCAAGTCAAACAGTGATAATTTCTTACCACCCTGATTGATTCGTTCAAATATGACACTAGCATTATTGAGTTCGACGTTATAGACAGTCACCACACTAAGGGGATATGTAGTAAAGATGCGGTGTGCTTCCATAAACACTTCCTGCCGTTCAGGGGTGAGTTTACGAAACATCTGCATGTGATCTTCACCCAATACTTTATAGAGGGGAATATATCTATCACTTTCGTTTTTAACCTCAAATACTGATTGGTTTCCGCTGTCATCTGGTTCTTTCTTGAAGTAATCCAAATCCAGACAGATTTGTGAACAATCTACAAGTTTTGTCTTGTTACCATCCTTAAACTCAACCCTCATGCCATACCAAGCGGCATAGAGCGAGCATATCCGTTGTTGGCCATCAAGAATAAATTTAAGTTTTTCATCGGCTCTTGGTTTAGCAGGAGTTATTCCAAGTTCAGGCAGATCTCGATAAAAGAGGTTATATTTACCCGTTGTTTCCCATAGGAAAAAACTACCGATTGGATATTCTTTATAAATGCTATCCAATAACGCCACAATCTTGCTTCGTTCCCACACAAAATCTCTCTGAAATCGGGGTACTCGAAGCGTACCCTCTTTCAGGTATGTCAAAAGTGACACTATTTGTTTACTGCCTTCAGATTCAATTTTCGGTAGCTTCATAATCTATTTTTCTCCCGTCCAATCCTTAGCTAATAACTCTGCTTGTTCCAATACGATCTTGGTTGCACCCTCCTGTTTATCTGGTGGATAGTGATACTTTTTCAACAACCTTTTTATATACACTCTTAATTTTGCTTGCACACTCTCTTTAATAGTCCAGTCGATAGTGGTGTTTTTTCGAAGCATGTCTACTAATTCACGAGCCATCTCTTTGAGTGTTTTATCACCCAACTCTCGGATAGCACTTTCGTTATTGGCTAATGCGTCATAGAAAGCCACTTCTTCCTCGGAGAGTCCCATATCTTTTCCTTTGTCTTTCTCATCCCGTATCTTCTTAGCCAATTCTAAGAGCTCCGCTATCACCTGTGCCGCCTCAATCGTTCGATTCTGATACTTACGGATCGTATCTTCTAACATCTGGGCAAATGATCGAGATTTGACAAGGTTTGTTCTTGTCATTGTTCGTAGTTCATCATTGAGAAGCTTTTTTAGAAGTTCCAAAGCCACGTTTTTATGATTCATGTTCCGTACTTCCTCCAAAAACTCTTCGGAGAAAATAGAAATGTCAGGTGCTTTTATTCCAGCGGCAGAATAAATATCGATAACCGCATCAGATGTAACCGCAGATGACACTATTTGTTTAATTGCCATATCGTATTCTTCATCAGTCGGGCCACCGCCATGGGGTTCCATTTTGATAATCCCGCTTCTGATAATCTGGAAAAATCCAACCTCATCCCGAATTTCAATAGCCTTCTCATGGGGCACTGATAATGAAAACGCCTTAGATAGTTCGGAAACTGCCTGCAAATATCGCTTCTTACCATCATGGAGTCCCAAAATGAAGTCAGTCCCAGCCGAAATGGTTTGCGTTCTTTCCCTAGGTGTTCCACTAAGGTATTTTCCATAGTCAAAGCCGTGGTACATGCCTTTAACCACCTCATATTTCTCCAACATCACCGATACTGCCTGATCTTGGGGTATAGCTGTTTCCTGTCTATCTGACTCGGAATAATAGGATAGAGCTTCTTTTAACTCTGGAGCTATGCCAATGTAATCAACGATCAATCCTCCTTGTTTGTCTTTGTAGACACGATTCACACGGGCAATCGCTTGCATGAGTCCATGCCCTTGCATTGGTTTATCGATGTACATCGTATGTAGGGAAGGAACATCAAAGCCAGTCAGCCACATATCACGGACAATAACTAGCTTCAACTCATCATCTGGATCTTTCATCCGTCGTGCCATCGCATCAAGCTCGTGTTTGGGACGTATGTGGGGTTGATAATTTAGGGGATCAGCGGCCGATCCTGTCATTACCACCTTCAAAAATCCCTTGTTATCATCATCACTATGCCAGTTTGGACGGAGTTTGATAATTTCGTTGTAAAGTTCAACCGCAATCCTGCGGCTCATCGCCACTATCATGCCTTTACCCTCTATCACGCCTAATCGATTCTCAAAATGTTCAACTAAATCTCTCGCTACCAATGCAATCCGTTTTTCCGAACCAACCATCGCTTCCAATCGTGCCCATTTACTCTTTAATTGCTCTTTACGTTCAACCTCTTCACCCTCGGTTAACTCTTCAAACTCCGGATCAATCTTTGGCTGTTCTTCTTTCTTTAGTTCAATCCTAGCCAATCTCGCCTCATAGTAGATCGGTACTGTTGCATGATCTTCAACCGCTCGGGTAACATCGTATACATCTACATATTCACCAAATACCGCCCGAGTGTTTCTATCGGTAAGTTCAACAGGTGTGCCAGTAAAACCAATAAACGAAGCATTGGGAAGAGCATCCCGCATGTGTTTGGCAAACCCACTAATAAATTCGTATTGGCTACGATGGGCTTCGTCGGCTATAACCACAATGTTCTTTCTATCGGAAAGCATCGGGTATGTTTGTTTTCCACTTTCGGGTAAAAACTTCTGAATGGTGGTAAATATCACCCCTCCCGATGCGACTTTTAACAATACTTTTAATTCTTCTCTATCATTGGCTTGTTTCGGTGTTTGTCGCAAGAGCTCCGAACACTTAGAAAATGTCCCGAAGAGTTGACTATCCAAATCGTTTCTATCGGTGAGTACCACCAAGGTTGGGTTATCAAGAGCTTGTATTACCTTGCCCGCATAGAATGTCATGGTTAGACTCTTGCCTGATCCCTGTGTATGCCACACCACACCCGCACGTCTATCTCCTTCTTCTTGGGTAGCCTTTATTGTGCTTTCAACTGCTTTGTTGGTAGCAAAATACTGATGATATGCTGCCGCTTTCTTGATGGTTTTCTCTCCATCTGTTTCAAAGACAACGAAATTGGAAATAATATCGAGTAAACGTTGTTTATCAAAAATACCTTTCAGTAAAACCTCAAGTTGTGGCAAAGCGTTTGAAGCTAATTCAGTGCCATCTACTGTTCGCCATCTAGTAAACCATTCCAAGTTAGCCGAAATAGTGCCTACTCGTGCTTCATTTCCATCACTGATTATGGAAAGTTCGTTATAGGCAAATAGTGTGGGAATGTCCTGTTTGTAGGTTTGAATTTGATTAAAAGCGTTCTTAACTGTGGCTTTCTCATCGCCTGGATTTTTCAGTTCGATAATAACGACGGGTAAGCCGTTGATAAATATCACTACATCTGGCCGTCTGTTGGTGTTGTTTTCAATAACTGTGTATTGATTGACGGCTAAATAGTCATTCTTCTTTACATCGCTAAAATCCACCAACCTAACTTTATCACCCGCAACTGTTCCATCATTTCGCATGTACTCCACATCAACACCATCCCGAAGATATGAATGAAAGATTTTGTTGTTAATGACAAGATTCGGAGTAGCGTGAGAAACCTGAACCACTTTCTTAAATGCTTCTTCCTTTGCATCTCGGGGAATATCGGGATTGAATTTATCAATAGCAAGCCATAGTCTGCTTTCCAAAACCACGTCAGCATAACTCTTGCGTTCTGGACGTTCTCCATCGGGAGGTGGAGCAATTTCAGGCCCTCCCACAACGGAGTAACCCAAGCCTTCAAGCCATTCAAGTGTTGCTAATTCTAAATCTGTTTCTGTGTATTTAGTCATAATACTTAACTAATAACTACATCAATCTTTGATCTTGCAATACAAGTATTGTTTTTAATTGCATAACATTCGACATAGTGTCTGCCTTTATACGCCGTGCTCTCAGGATCTTTCATCGTTCTATTCATAGTGATCTCACCTCGAGTGCAACTTGCAGCTTTTACTTCGTCTGAGTTTTTATCGTTTTGAACTTTCCAAAGGGAATAATCTTTTACAATATCATTCCGAATTTGAAATTTAACCTGCCTTCCTTTGGCAATCTGATGGCTGACTGCACTTAACCAACCATCTCGAAAACCTTGCTTTGGCTGAATAAATCCATCTATTCTAAATGTACTATCCTCAATAAATACGGGAACCTTAAAATCGGCATCAAACAAATATCGTTCAGATCCGCTGCTTCTTTCTAAAAATTCAATATCGAATAGGCTACTAATAGGAGTAGATGCAGATAAATTTTCTAGTTTAGCTAAGAAGGCGTCTCTTGCCTGGATGATTTGCTTTTTCTCTTTATCTGTCAAATCCACTAGGTAGTCATCTATAAATTTGTCGGAATTTGTCCTGTCTTGAATTTGATTGGGCTGACTTATAATATCTGGCAATTCGGTAAAAAAACGATAGACTGCATCAAAAACTTGGATTGAACCATTTTCTTGGAAATATCTTGTAACCACTTGCTCAAGATGAAACGACTTTAACTTAAGGGGTTCGTCGATTTCTTTAAGTTTGTTTTTCCAAAATTTAACAATCTTGACACTTTTTCTAAATTCTCCGTTTGATACATGATCAACATTTGAGGCTACTTTTATGTATCCTCTCGGATCGGAGTCAATCCATCCCATCTGGCCACGCTCTGATGCTAGTTTTTGATAATAATCCACCCTTGCTTTACCATGCCTCTTCTTTAACAACTCGGGAACCTTGTATTTGTCCTCGTTGAATTCATTTTTTGATGTAATGTATGCGGGTACTATATCTATAGATAAAATTTCTTCACTGAAATGTTGAAATGTAACAGTTGCGGAATGTGTTTGTAATGAAACGTTAATTTTATATTCTGTAGGATTCTTGTAGTCCTGACTAATTTTAGAGCTTAACGCACGCAATGCCACAGATGGATCGTGTGCATTTTCGTCCCAAGAGCCTAATATATACAAAACGTCTAAGTCATGAACTGGCGTTATACTTGTAAAACGAGGATATGAGCCTATCTGTAAACAGTTATTCGCTACCAGTAAATCTTGGAACGAACCATAAATGCTTGATATCAAAACCTGCTCCTTCACCTTTGGTGATAAAGATCTAGCAAATTCTCGTAATTTTGTATTTATCTCATCTTTTTTCATAGCTTGTTGTGATCAGGGTTGTAACTAAATCGTTAAGCAATCTCCCTCTAAAATTTACAATTGTTGTGTTCGGGGTATTGCTAATTTTGTCCCGCATTTCATTTGGGATAGACTCTCCATTTTTGTTAGAGAACGACGGGAAATAGAAGATCATTCCCGCCTCAGAGTTTTTATTGTTAAGTATTATCTCGATCTCTTGTGGTGTGAATGACTGATAGTGAACTAATAACAAAGAATGATTTTTGACATCGGATAGCGATTTATTGGTAATTTGAGTAACATTATTTCTTCTAAACACTCCTGAATCAGTCAGATCTTTTTCAAGAACTGAGTACATATCAGATTTAGCGACTATTGCAACCTTCCTTGTCCATCTACCTAGTCCCAGCCTCCAAAGTAAAGGTGTAATGCCCAAAACCCAAAACGCAAACGTCAGCAAAACAACAACTATAGAAGAAAGTGTGAACAGTCCACCAACTATGACAAAAAACGGATTGTTAAATATCTGGTAAATTTCAGCCATTCAATTCTCCTTTCTTGGGTACTCGCAATTTCCCACTCATTAATCTTGGTAATAGTGAATCTCTAATTTGTGATAATGTTTCTATTTCTTCCTTTAACTTTTTTTTCTGATTAAAGATAGGCTTGGCAATGTCATCATATTTAGACAAAATAGATTCTTCGGGAGATATTAACGGATTCATATATGCTTGCCCTCTACTTAAACCAGGAACAGCGGAGTCGGAATTGGACAAGTTACAAAGTTGCAAGGCAAAATATGCAAAATACATGCTTTGATTTGTTCTTACATAGTAAGTTGTATCGATCGGGAAGAAGTTATTATCTACCCAAAAAATACTTCCAACATTACCCTTTCTTCCTACTACTATCCCTGGTGCTTTGACTAGAAATTGAATATGATTCCCTACGACACCACTCGATCCATAGACAGGATATTGCCCTTCTTGACGATCTCCTTCTCGTAAACCTTTTCCATAGACGAGTTCTAACATTTCACCTAAGTTCTTTACTTTCCATCCTTTAGGTATCTCTCCTAACTCGCTTTCAACCATTTCACCGCCACTGGATTTATATGGTTTGCCGTTCTCATTTGGAAACTCAAAATCCACAAACCAACGCTTAAAAAGAGCCTTGCCCATTTCCTCCAATGTCTTGTTCATCTTGCGGTTGAATTCGATCTTGTCGTCTAGAGCGGACAGAATAGAAGTGATTTGATGTTGTACTATTAAATCAGGAAGAGGGATTTTAAGGGTTTTTATCTGTGTTGGTGAAATGTTAGCTTGTCCACCCGCTCCAGTTGCTATCATGACAAATCTTCGCTGCATATCAATAGATCCTAAAAAATATGCAAGAAAATTTATGTCAACTTCGTTGTTGTTATTTTTTTGTCGTAAAATCCCGATTCTTTGATTTAAGAAATAGTTATCATTTTCGTTGAAAAGAGCTACCTTTCCAACCCATGAATCTGGGCCTCCACCATAACGATTGCCTGTCATTGTAACGAGCAAATCCCCCTTTTTCAATTTTGCATTTTCGTACTTTCTTGCCGTCTCATTCGATATGTAATCTAAGTCGTCAAGAAGTAACTTCATCGGTTTAACGTTAGCTATTTTTAGAACAGGGAATCCTTTTGAAACAAAATCTTTACTTTTGAAGGGTGCACCACCAATAACACTAACCATTTCACCCAACTCTTTTACGTTCCAATTTTCTGGAATCTCTCCAACTTCTGTTTGTTTATATTGCGTACTAGATGTCATATCCTACTTTCTTCAAATTCTCTTTAATCTTAGCTTCCAGTTCCTTAGATTCTTTGAATTGATGGGATAATTCACCAGTAAGTCGCTCCATCTTTGATTCAAATTCCTCTTCATCTTCTTCCACCATGTCTGTGCCAACATAGCGTCCTGGTGTTAGCGTATATCCATTTTTTTCCACTTCGTCCATCTTTGTAGCCTTACAAAACCCTTTAATATCTTCGTATTCGGTATTCTTATTTCGCCAGTTATGATAGGTGTCGGTAATTTGCTTTAATTCTTTCTCGGTTAGTTCTCTGTGCCTTCTGTCTGTCATCGTTCCCATCTTACGAGCATCAATAAACAAAACTTCATCATGCCTATCTCGAAATTTATGGTTATGTCTATCTCTTGATACAAACCACAAGGAAGCTGGAATTTGCGTGGTGTAAAAAAGTTTGTCAGGTAAAGCCACAATACAATCAACTAATCCTGCTTTTATTAAGCTTTCCCGAACTACGCCTTCATTTGAGGTATTGGAAGATAACGCACCATTAGCCATAACAAAACCTGCAATACCAGTGGGAGATAAATGGTGGATAAAATGCTGAATCCAAGCATAGTTGGCATTGCCAGTCGGTGGAACACCGTATTTCCATCTCACATCATCCCTCAACCTATCACCACCCCAGTCACTATCGTTAAACGGAGGATTGGCCAAAATAAAATCTGCTTTTAAGTCCTTGTGTTGATCGTTGTGGAAACTATCCGCATTTGTATCTCCTAGATTGTTTTCGATTCCTCTAATAGCAAGGTTCATTTTGCACAACTTCCATGTTGTCGGATTGCTTTCTTGGCCAAAAACACTAAGATCGCTAAGTCTACCTCCGTGTTCTTTAACAAACCTCTCACTTTGGACAAACATTCCGCCACTACCACAACACGGATCGTAAACTCGGCCTTTGTATGGCTCTATCATTTGGACAAGAAGTTTTACTACAGAAGCAGGTGTATAGAATTCACCGCCACCCTTACCCTCGGCACTGGCAAACCTACCAATGAAGTACTCATACACTCGGCCTAAAATATCTTTCGCTTTAGCTTGCGAATCTCCCAACCCAAGAGAGCTAAAAATATCAATAATTTCACCTAGACGCTGTTTGTTTAGATCGGGACGGGCATAGCTCTTAGGTAATACTCCCTTTAGGGTAGGGTTTTCCTTTTCAATTGCTATCATTGCATCGTCTACGATCTTACCGATTTCTGGTTTCTTGGCGTTTTGTTTTAGATAATCCCAACGGGCTTCTTCTGGCACCCAGAAGATATTTCTAGCCTTGTATGCGTCTTTATCTTCCCATTCACCATCAAAGGCTTCGGGATCGTTTTTGATTGACTGATACGTTTCTTCAAAGGAATCGGAAATGTACTTGAGGAATATCAACCCTAATACCACATGTTTGTATTCAGAAGGATCCATGTGGCCACGCAGTTTATCTGCCGCTGCCCATAATTTAGTTTCAAAGCCAAGATTGGCTGACGATTGTTTTGTCATAATTATCTTAATTCTCACTAATAAAGGCTATTTCTTGTTTTGAAAAATATATGCCTCAATATCTTTCTTGTGATAACGTCTGTCTCCCACACCCTTACGCTTGCCAATTCGTACCGCTTTTAAGATACCTTGCTGATCCCAACGTCTCAGCGTTTGGGGGCTGACATTCAAAATCTTAGCCGCCTGTTTAATAGAAAGTAGTTCTTCAAGCTCTGTATTCATACTAATTGAACTATATTATACAAAATTGACAGGAAAAAAGGAACTGTGGAGATTGATCAATAGGCAAGTTATCACCCCTAGTTATTAACTGTAAAAAACCATAAAACTGAGACATTTTGAATGTCATTTAGCCTTAAATAGCAAGACTATAGATCCTATGTGTAGGGATATGGTTATAACCCTAGTTATTTAATCAAAATGATAATAAATAGGGATATGAACGGATAGACTGGGTAATTCAGGAAATGATGAATATGTGTTGATGAGAGTGTTGGGACTACAAAGCAGGGGGCCTGAGGTGCTGTTTTCTACTTCTCTTCATTAGGTTTATCTTCTTTTTTCTTAAACAACGATTCCTTAACAGGCATATCATTATTTCCTATACTATCTAGGAATTCCTCTATAGCCTCTTGGGAAAATCTGTACTTACCTTTTGAACCAGGTAGTTTTAACGCCTTTATTCTGCCATCACGGCACCAACGCCTAACGGTTTCTCCGCTAACGTTTAGCTTCTCCATCAGGTATTCAACAGTGAATGGGTATTTAGTTTCCATCATTTATGATTCATTATAGGCATTACGGGTACTAATTGCAACTAGTGCTTGACATGTAGAAAAATCTTTATTAAAATGTTCATATGTTGCACAAGTCGCATTACGGGTATAATAAACAGGGATATCAAAAAAATAAACAAAATGATTGGTTAGATACATTAGCCACTAAGATAGCCGAGGTTAGATTGTCCGAATTGGGTTATCGTTTTATCCCTGGTATCGCTCCCTACTTCACCCGTGCTAAGAAATTCATCGAAGCAAAGGCAATGATAGTTAAAAGCGAAGGTTTAATCAGTAATGAGGGAAATCAAGAAAGGAAAACACAATGAAACAGGCATATGGTTACGCAAGGACTGCAACAGTAAAACAAGCAAAAGAAGCAAATTCCATAGAAGAGCAAGTTAGCCGTATCGAGAAGCACTGCATAACTAAAAATATAAAATTGATAGATATTTTTTCCGATTCTGGTTTGTCTGGTGTGAACACCCTAAATGATAGTGCGTTGGAAGAAATGCTTTCGGATTGCCTAGAAAGAGACAAAATTGATGCAATCATAATTACTGACAGCGACAGAATATCAAGAAATGAAACTGACTATTTGTTCATTAAAAATTCTCTAGAAAGTAAGGGTGTTGAATTGATTGAGATTGATAATCAGCATGATTTTGAGGAAGTGCCACCAATGGACGCGTTTATTAACGACATTATTGAAGCAGTTCATGAGTATGAGTCAAGAATAGCTAGATTCAGACAGAAACACATATGAAAAAGGCAGTAATTTACAACAGAGTTTCGGATCAGGGACAGCTAGAGGGACAATCCTTAGACGTACAACAAGAGTTATGTACTAAATGGGCACGTGATCATGGTTATCAAATAGCTGGCGTATACACCGATGCTGCAAAGAGCGGAACAAAAACAGTCGGTAGAGATGCATTAGATGACATGATAATCAGGTGTCAGGAAAAGGGAGAGCATATTGATGTGGTATTAGTAATCGACACCGATCGAATAGCCAGAAACGAAATTGATCACTTCTTCATCAAAAGCGAACTAAGAAAGGGAAATACCCAGCTAATTGCTATCAATCAGCCGATGATAAACGATTCCGCCGAAGGCCAATTCTTCGAAACCATATTGGCGGGAACTAATGCTTTCTATAGTCGGCTAACTGGTAGAAAGGTGAAAAAGACACTAGAGAAAAAATGTCGTGAGGGAAACTGGCCAGGCCCTGCCATTGTTGGATACGTAAATGTAAATATAGGAACAAAAGAAAAACCAAACAGGATTATTAAGATCGATCCCGAACGGGGTAAATATATAACTGAACTCTTCAGACTTTTTAGTACCGATAAATACAGTGTTGATGCGTTAAGAGATTTACTCTATGAACGAGGGTTCCGTTCTAAATATGGCAATAAAGTAGCCCGAAGCACACTCTACACAATACTAAAAAACACCTTCTATATTGGTAAATTTAAGTATAAAGGCGAGTATTTTGATGGTAACTATAAACCCCTAACTACCAAGACTATATTTGATCTGTGTCAAAAGGTAATTGAAAAGAATAACCATAATGCGTGCCGTCGCAGGAAGTATAAATGGCTCTTAACAGGTGTAGCCTACTGTCATGATTGCGGTTCCCGTATGTACTGTAGCTATAACCATAAAAAGAAGATGGCCTATTATCACGGAGCATATCCCAAAGGCTGCAAGGAGTACATTCCCTTAGAGGAATTGGAACGCCAAGTTGCCGATGAACTGAAAAATATCAGGTTTTCCGATGAATTCAAACAAAAGATACACGAGAAGGCCAAAGAGTTAATCCAGCAGACAAGGGAGAATCGTAATCAGGAACTACATAACCTCAGAAACAAAGTAAAGGCTTTGGAATCCAAGCGAAACGTCCTAGAAGATAGTCTATTGGATCAGACGATAGAGAAGGAGATGTTTAAGAGGAAGCACACCGAAATAAATATCGAAATTCAAGGGTATGAGAATGACATGGCCAATATCGAAAACCAACGGGGTTTTGACGTTGATTTAGCCGCTGAAATCCTTGATTTAGATACTAACCTATACGAAACCTACCAGAAGGCCGTATTTGAAGCCAAGAAACACTATTTATCTATATTCTTCGACAGAATCGAGGTTTTTGATAAAAAAATCCAACATGTAACCTATTCACCATTGTTTCAAAAACTACTTGATGCTGAAAAGGTTACAGTTAGTACAATCAGGCTCCGCGGCTAGGATTCGAACCTAGAACCTTAAAGTTACTCGCTCCCCGAGATTTCCCCCGGACGCGGAACTATATCTTACCCATATCTAAAAAAGACTTAGGGTTTGGGTGCATAGTTTCTGAACCTTCCCAGTGAGAAGAACTAACCTCCCAAGGGCTCGGCTGCGGGTTACCTCGTCTTTGCGACAGGGGCTTCACGCAATTCTCCCAATGATTCAACTAGTGTTTCCACTAGAGGCTGCTAACTATCACAGCTTTCTGCTCTACCGTTGAGCTACCGCGGAATATAAAAAGAACACCTGGATTATACCATGAGGCTGTTGTGGGTTAAAGCATATGGTCCTGTCTTCTTGAGGCTGTACGTGTTAAAATAGCTTCCAGAGGCAGAATATTTTGCCTCCATTACATATTATGTTTACCAGTGAATTTTGTATGTCACAGGAGGATTTTGACCCTTTGGGTAAAGGGAGGACTAACTATGGTAGGAACAATAACTCAACTAGTAATGTATTTGGCAATCGGGTTTGTCGAAATGTTTTTGGCAACCGCCCGGATGTCTTTAATTGCCAAAAATAAAACTGTGGCTGCTTCAGGGATAGTCTTCATAGAGAACATGGTCTACTTTGCGATTTTGTACACCATTCTTAATACCATGCAGCATAATTGGCCTGTTTTTGTAGCTTACTCTATGGGAGGATCCTTGGGAACCTTTGTGAACCTGAGAAGGGGGGTATAGAAAGGGAGACGAATCTATTTTTTCTTGGCTGCTACTTTTTTAGCAGCTTTTTTAACTTTTTTCTCAACTGCTGGAAGCTGAACTTCTTCTTTTATTGGAGCTGGCTCTACTTTCTTTTCTTCTGGAGATAATATCTTAAGTATTCTGTCTACTTTTGCCTCAAGGTTGGTAAGCTGTCTTTGAAGTTGATCCGTGCCTCCACCTCTATTGTCGCCTCTGTTATCTCTTCGATCATCACCTCTACCATTGTCTCTACCCTCAAAACACTGGCTACAAAAGACTGGTTTACCGGTTGTGGGTCTAAAGGGGACCTCACAATCTTTACCACATCTTGAACAGACGGCTCGGTACATTGGTCTGTCTCCACCTCTTCCGCCACCAAAATCACGTCTTCCAAAATCTCTTCTTCCTCCTCGATTGAAATCACTCATAACGGTATTATACCATGAATCTGAGATAAAAGGGGTAGTTAACTTATTTAACCTCTTGATGTAATGATTTCCTGTGTCTATATTTCAAAATACTTGACACCTAGTGCTTACAAGCAATCTTGTCTGACCCACAATATTGGCATCGGGAAAGTAATTGATTAAAAGGCCTGGTGTTTATGGCACCACAGGCAGGACAGGACACCTCGCGGGATCCGTATCTGTCAACCGAGTGGCAGGGTTTGGTTGGGCAGCTTAAACGATGGTCCCCCATGTTTGCGCGAATGCCTTCCTGAAGCTTGATGGAGCTGCCACTTTTTTTATAATTTCTCGCCATTTGAGCCGCCCTCCCTAGGGTAATTTTATATTCACCCCAGTCTTCATTTTGAGAGGTAACCCTTTCGATGATGTTGGCAACTTCTTGTTTATCTTTAACAACTATTAATTTTTCTGACACTTCCTGTAAGTTTTTTACTTCATCAAGAGGGTTAATGGAGTAGGCGATAAGGAGGTTGGCAACTTCTAGTATCTGTTTATCAGAAAGATCCACGTTTCTGCCTACATTGTTCACAAACTTCTCTTTTAATATGGTGCTGGTGGTGATTTTACATTCCAGGTCTTTATTGTTGGGCGGACTGACCCAAACGGCCATCCCCTCACTGTTATTAATGGCCCAACTGCGCATTTGTTGGATGATAATCCTATCTGCAATACCTGTTTGAAGTTGGTCCAGATACATTTTGTACACTGGAGACCAAAGCCTTCCCCCTTTTATTTTATAGAGGTAGATATCTGGTTTGTGGTTTGATTCTGAGAAGACGGTAGCCATTTCTGCGGCCGCCACACGGGTTACGTTTCCTGCGACTGCATTTGAAATAACTGAGAGCTGAAATTCTTTTGACATATCTTGCTCGAGATTACTTGGGTTGTTAGTTTTCTGGCTTTACAGTTGCGGCACAGCTCCTGAATTTCACAGGCTTCCTTAAACACAACCTCTCCGGTCATTGTAGGGTGTGGAGTAGGGTTTTCAAGTCCCAAACTGTGCTAATATCAATTGAGAGCTTTTGAAAGAAGGTGATTATTGTGAAGAAAAAAGACCTCAAAACTTTGTCCCAAATACTAATAGGCGGAGCTGTAATTAGTGTCATTCTTGCAGGTGTCGGTTACATGGGAATGGATATCTGGCTTGCTTCAACGCAGTGGCTTTTGGTGGCTGCGGTTTTAGCCCTTTTTGGCGTTTATACCAAGCTTAACAATTGAGAATTTGAGCCTGTCGGTAATTGTGCGGTAAATAGGCGGTAAATGTGTTTTTCTTGACATATAGTATTTAAGCTGGTATATATATGGCCAATGAATCGTAAGGATATAGTAATTGGGCTTGTCATCTTGGCGGTCATCGCCAGTGTAGTCTTTTTCTCCAAAAAAACAAAAAAGTCCGATCTTCAGGTTCCTTCTCCTTCCACCTCTCTTGAACAAAGAGTAGAAGAAAAGTTTAAATTCACTGTTCCTGATGATGTCGACAAAGTAGAACTCAAGGACGTCAGCGGGGGAACCTCTTTCGCCATCGCCACTCGTAAATTTGAAGACGGGACTTTTACCCAGACTATTTTGGCTGACCTTACGGATCCGGCAAGCGGCGAATTCTATCAGGGGTGGTTGGTCAGAGGAAAAGAAGGGGAAAGCAACTATTCACTTGTCTCTTTAGGTAAGCTACAAATTGCCAAAGGTGGGTATCTTCTTGATTTTTCAGCCTCAAAAGACTATTCAGACTATAAAACAGTAGTTGTTAGTATGGAGAAGGTCAATGATGCAAAAATAGAGACCCGTCTTCTTGAAGGTTCTTTTGAGTAATCTCTTCTTTAAATTCTTGACTCAAGCTGGTAAATTTAAGTGATGCTATTAAGAAGGTTTTTTCTTCTATCAGTCTTGTTGTCTTTGGGTTTTGTAGTTGGTGTCTCTAGTGCCCAAGCAGCCTTGGTGTCAGTGAATAAAGTGGGGGTAGTAACCATTAAAGTCTTGGGTAAAGAAACCACTCTGGCTGTACCGGAACCGGCTTCTCTGGAGGTGAAGAGTGCGGGAGAGTCTGCTTCGACCACCAATTTGATTTCTCTAGCTAAAGAGGGGGACAGGGTTAGCCTGAAAGTCGATGGAGAGGAGACTCTGGATGTAACAAATTGGAAGGAAGATTTGGTAGAGATTGAGGAAAGGGAAAATGCCAAAAAGATTACCATCACTTTGGTTGATGGTAAGTTTGTTATTACCCAAGAGGGAGTGAGTGCAACAACAGAATTCCCGGTAAGCATTGATCCGGAGAAAAACCGCTTTATGGTAACGACCCCTTCGGGAGAGAAGTACCTAGCAGTTCTTCCTTATGAGGCCAGGGAAAGTGTCCTGAGGGCAAAAACACTAACCACTTTAAGTGGAGGTAGTTTTACCATCACTGAAGAGGAAAAAGATCTCTCGTATGCCGTACTGGGTGAAAAAAGCCTTAATCTTTTCAACGTTTACAATCTTGCCTTACCTGTTGAAGCCAAGGTGTCAGCCTCTACCGGAGAGATCCTCTCGACAAATGAACCGGTTTGGCTAAAATTACTAAGTTTCTTCTTGTCGTAGTTATATGAGTACTCTTGGAAACATACTATTGCTGTCTTTTTTAGGAAGTATTTTGGGCCTTACGGGAGGCTTGGTTTTTCTTATTAATAATCGTTTGGCCCGCTATCTTTCAAAATATGCCGTGCCTTTTGCCGCCGGGGTCTTAATTACTGTTTCCATTACCCACCTTATTCCGGAGGCGGTTGAAGGGGTGGGAGATAATGCTTACTTAGTTGTTTTAGGAGGACTTCTTTTTGCCTTTTTCTTTGAGCAGTTTTTTGCCCGACTTCATCACCATGAGGATGGACATAAACATCCCAAATCCTCGGCTCCACTGATCATTTTTGGTGACACCATTCATAATTTTATTGATGGAGTGGCGATTGCCGCCTCATATATGGTTAGCCCCACCTCCGGAGTAGTGGTAGCTATAGCCACTTTTCTTCATGAAACGCCACATGAAGTTGGAGACTTTGGAATATTGATCTCCTCGGGTTGGACGAAAAGGAAAACCTTCATGGCTAATCTTTACTCGGCATGCGCAACGTTTGTCGGCGCTCTGGTGACCTATTTTTGGGTGGCCAAGATCGAAGGAGTGGTGGGAACTTTGCTGGCTGTTTCGGCGGGAGTCTTTTTATATTTAGGAGCGAGTGATTTTTTACCACAAGTCGGTGAAGAAAGAGGTCCTGAATCCAGGAAGAAATTGGTGGTACTCCTTTTAGGAGTTGTTCTCATTCTTGTACTGGGTGCATTTCTTCCCCACGAATAGTTTCTGGCGTTATATAATGGGTAAGCGGGGTGATAATGATGCAAGTAACTATTTATTCCACAACAACCTGTCCCTACTGCAAAATGCTTAAAGATTATCTTCTTGAGAAGAAAGTTCAGTTTACTGAGAAGCTGGTTGATCAGGACGGAGTAGCCAAAACGGAAATGTTAAACGTTTCCGGAGGCTTTATGGGTGTGCCCTACATTGTTGTTACCAAGGACGACGGAACGGCTGAGAAAATTGTTGGTTTTGATAAAGGCAAATTGGATCAGATTATTGGAGCGACGCAGTAAAAAATGATTTTCGTTAATTTTAAAACATACCAAGAAGGTACGGGAGAGTCGGCGGTATCTTTAGTACAGACTCTAGAGTCTGTTGCAGAAGAGTCCCAAGTAAAGATTATCCCTGTCGTTCAGGCGACCGATGTTAAAGAGATAGTCGCCCTAACCAGGCTTGAAGTTTGGGTGCAAAAGGTCGATGCCTTTGATTTTGGGGCGCACACCGGAGCTATTCTTCCGGAAGCCGTTTTGGAGGATGGGGCAGTGGGAACTTTCATTAATCATTCAGAAGCCAAAATCTCTGACTTCGATGAACTGACAAAAGTAGTTAAAAGAGCAGATGAGGTTGGTCTTAAGACTTTGGTATTTGCCTCAAATGTTGCAGAACTGGAAAGGGTGGCCAGCCTAAACCCTACCTTTGTGGCCTATGAACCTGCTGAGCTGGTGGGGAGTCGTGATACTTCAGTTGCCCAAGCCAAACCGGAAGTAATCTCCCAGGCTTACGAAATTCTAAGAGCCAAAGGAATTCCTTTAGTAGTTGGGGCAGGAATAAAATCAAGTGAGGATGTTAGAAAATCAGTTGAACTGGGGGCCGTGGGGGTGGCAGTGGCTAGTGATATTGTTCTTGCTAAAAATCCGAAAGAGGAACTTCTTAACCTCATTTCAGGTTTTGAATGATATGATTTATTTAGGAGCAGACCACCGCGGTTACACTTTAAAGGAAAAGTTAGCTAGATGGCTTTTTGAGGAAGGTTTTGATTTTGAGGATGTTGGGGCACTAAGCTTAGACCCCGATGATGATTATACAAAATATGCAGCCGAAGTGGCCTCTTTAGTTGCCAGTAATGAAAAGAACTTAGGTATTCTTCTTTGTGGTTCGGGAATAGGAGTAGATGTGGTTGCTAATAAGTTTGATGGCGTGCGTTCAGGGATCGGTAAAACCCCAGAGCAAGTCAGAGAGGGGAGAGAAGATGATAATATGAATGTTCTGGTCATTGCCGCTGACTTTACCAAAGAGGGGGAAGCAACAAAAATGGTTAAAGCTTTCTTGGAAACCAAGTTTGACCCACTTACCAGACACAAGAGAAGACTTGAGGAAATTGAAAAGATTGAAGCTAATAATTAAATGATTAATTTACCTGACATCAATAGTGTGGATGTAGCCGGCAAGAGAGTTTTAGTTAGGGCTGACTTGGATGTGAATTCTGTGGGATTTGAAAATGACCTACGAATACAAAGCCTCCTTCCCACCCTTGATTTACTGAGAAGTAAAAACGCACAAATTATTCTTTTGGGACATAAAGGTAGGCCTGCTAGTGGCGAAGCAGGGGGTGTGGATTTAAGTCTAGGATTTCTTCAACCTTTTTTTGATAAGTGGGGAGCAGAGGTCAAGGAAAACCTAAGACTTGACCAAGGAGAGGAAGAAAACAATGCTGAATATGCTGCGAAATTGGCCGCTTTGGGTGAGGTATATATTAATGAAGCCTTTGCTGCCTCCCACAGGGAACATGCTTCTATTGTCGGAGTACCCAAACTTCTTCCTCATGCTGCTGGCCTTCGTTTCGTAGCTGAAGTGACTAATTTATCAAAGGTTTTTGAAGCTGCCAAAAAGCCAGTTGTTACCATTGTTGGAGGTGTCAAGGAAGATAAACTTACATACTTGAACCCTTTAGCTGAGATATCAGATTATGTCTTGGTTGGGGGAGCTCTGCCTAACTTTATTTCTGATGATTCCATGTATCGGGTCGATGCCAGGTTTTTAGTAGCTAACCTAAATCCTGACAAGGAAGATTTGACCATCCGTTCAATTGAGAATTTTGAGGCAGAAATTGCCAAAGCAGGAACAATTCTTTTGACAGGTCCGATGGGTAAATATGAAGAAGGGGGACATTTAATGGGGACAAAAAGAGTCTTTGAAGCAGTTGCAAACTCGCCGGCTTTCAAGATTTCTGGCGGAGGGGATACTATTAAAGCAATCAATAGTTTGGGTTTGTCAGAAAAATTTGATTGGCTTTCGGTAGGTGGGGGAGCAACTTTGGAATTTATTACTAAAAAGACTCTTCCAGGGATTGAAGCTCTTCAGTAATCCTTCAACTATTTTGTTATAAAATGTATACTGAAGTTACTACCTTTGGTGCAACACACCCTAGGTCCTGTCTATGGTTAAAGTTGGAATAAATGGTTTTGGAAGAATTGGAAGAATAGCTTTTAGGATAGCTCTAACTAAACATTCCGGTGATGTTGAGATTGTTGCTATTAATACTTCAGGAAGCATGCCCACCTCCTCTTGGGCCCACCTAGTTAATTACGACACGATGTATCGTAGGTTTGAGTTGGAAATTGATGGGCAGGATGTAAAAAAACCAGAGGAGGTAACTGATGAGGATCCACTTATTGGCTACTTAACCTCGCCCGGCAAAGGATTTAAGATTCCCGTTCTGGCTCAAAAAGACCCGGCAAAGATTCCTTGGGGAAAATTTGGAGTAGAGGTGGTAATTGAAGCAACGGGAAAGTTTACCTCTGAAGAGGATGCTAAAAAACACGCTTTGGGTGGGGCCAAGAGGGTAGTTATCTCCGCTCCTGCAAAAGGAGGAAATGTGGGAACTTATGTTTTGGGAGTTAATGAATATGATGGCAAAGCCCAGGTAATTAACAATGCTTCCTGTACAACTAACTGCACTGCTCCGGTGGCTGCAGTGTTAGAAGCTGCCTTTGGTATCGAGAAAGCAATGATGACAACAGTTCACTCATATACTGATGATCAAAACCTTCAGGATAACTCCCACAAAGACTTAAGACGGGCCAGGGCGGCAGCAGAAAACATTATTCCTACCACCACTGGGGCAGCAATTGCTACCACGGAAACAATTCCTTCCCTTAAGGATAAGTTTGATGGCATGAGTTTAAGGGTTCCAACAGCCACTGGTTCAATAACCGACTTTACCCTTCTTCTCAAGAAACAAGTGACAAAAGAAGAGATCAATCAGGCCTTTTTAGATGCTTGTAAAAATGCCATTTACAAGGGAATATTGGCTACTTCCGAGCAACCTTTAGTGTCTTCAGATATTATTGGTCGAGATGAGTCAGCGATTGTTGATTTGGCTTTAACGCAGGTAGTTGCGGGAAATTTAGTTAAGGTTTTTGCTTGGTACGACAATGAATGGGGTTATGCCAACCGTTTAGTCGAGCAAGTTATCAGGGTTGGTAAAACCTTAACGACTGAAACAGCACCTAGCGACCCTCTGACTTTGACTTTTCAACCGAAGGCTGCAATTTAGTTTTTGAGAGTTAACCTTATTATGCAAATTATTCCCTCTATTCTTACTAACAGTACAGATGAATTGATGAGTATGTTGGCCAGGTGTGAGGGAATGTGTGATAGAGTCCAGATTGATGTGGTAGATGGAGTCTTTGCTGGAAACAGGACAATAGACCCATCGGCTCTTAAATATTTAGATACTGATTTAAAGTTAGATTTTCATTTAATGGTGGCCAATCCCGCCAGTTGGGTGGAGAAATGTGCCAGTGTGGGGGCGAATATGGTCATTGGGCAAATTGAGCAGATGGCTTCCCAGGAAGAATTTATAAAAAAATGCCAGATGGCCAATGTTTCTGTTGGTTTGGCTGTTAATCTTCCTACACCCACCGACTCTTTAGACCAAACAGTAATCGGCGATATTGACACCCTTCTTCTAATGAGTGTCCCAGCCGGCTTTGGAGGACAGGAGTTTGATCAGAGCGTCTATCAAAAAATAAAAGACGCCTCTTTCTTGAGGGAAAAAGACACTACTCCTTTTATGCTTTGTGTTGATGGTGGAGTGAGTGAGGCGAGTGTGGGGACCCTTTTTCGAATGAAGGTGGATGAAGTAGTAATAGGTAAACGACTCTTTGTGGGAGATTTGAAAGCTAATATTGATGTAATATTAAATAAATCTAAACTATGAACCCAAATATCGCCAGACCGTTTATCAAAAACATTGCCTTTTTTGGCGATGCCAATATTCCTAAAAGCGACCCTGTGTATAAAGATGCCTATGAAGTGGCTAAGCTTTTAGCCGAGAAAGACTACACCATCGTTAATGGGGGTGGTCCTGGAGTAATGGATGCCTCAACCCAAGGAGCACAATCGGTTAACGGGGAGACGATCTCAGTTACCTTTGAACCCCAGGATGCCCCTGGTTATGAAGGACGCTACCTGGGCAATGTTACCGATGAAGAAATAGTCACTACCAACTATATTGAAAGAATGTTCAAGCTTTTGGAGCATGGAGACATGTTTATTATCTTTAAAGGTGGAGCAGGAACGATCAGTGAATTTGGAACAGCCTGGGTTTTAGCCAAGCTTTATTATGGCCATCACAAACCCTTCATTCTTTATGGCAAGCAGTGGATTAATATCGTCGATGTTCTTCTTAAGAATATGAATATCGATGAACAAGAACTTTCAGTTTTTGAAATTTGTACCAATAAAAATGAAATTCTCTCAGTGGTTGAGAAATTTGAAAAGAATCTCCAAGCAATTGACCACTCCAAACATTGTACTGTTTGTGTCGATAAGGCATTTACTAAATAGGGAGGAAGTTAACGTATGAAATACCTGTCCACCCAAGGGTTGAAAAGAGAAGCTAATAAAGTGAGGCAGGATGTAATAAAAATGATTACCTCAGTGGGTTCTGGTCACCCTGGAGGATCTTTGGGTATAGTGGACGTGATGGTGGCTCTTTATTTTCGAATAATGAACCACAACCCCGATAAACCCAACTGGAAAGACCGCGACAGATTAATTCTTTCCAGCGGACATACCTGCCCTGCTCAATATGCGGCCCTTGCCCACGCAGGTTATTTTGTTAGCACCAAACTTTCAAAACTAAGAAAGTTGGGGAGCCCTCTCCAGGGGCATCCTGAAAAGGGAAAACTGCCTGGGATTGAAACAACTTCAGGGCCCTTGGGGTGTGGACTGGCCCAAGCTGTAGGAATTGCCCTGGCTGCAAGAATGGATGATGCCCGCTTTAGAATTTTTTGTATAACTTCTGATGGAGAACATGATTCTGGTAACCACTGGGAGGCAGTCATGGCCGCTAATAAATATAAACTTAGTAACCTTACTTTATTTGTTGACAGGAATAGGATCCAAATAGATGGCCCCACGGAGGAGGTTATGCCCCTAGACCCCCTGGTAGAAAAATATAAAGCTTTCGGATGGCACGTACTGGAGATTGATGGGCATAATTTTGAAGAAATAATTAAAGCTTCGGATGAAGCCAGGGCTTGCTACCAAGGTCCAACAGCAATAATTGCAAAGATTGTACCGGGAAAAGGAGTTTCTTTTATGGAGGGTGACTTTAGATGGCATGGAAAAGCACCTAGTCCTGAGGAGGCAAAACAAGCCTTAAAGGAATTGGTGGATGAAGAGAAAAGTTATGGAAGAAAATAAATCAACAAGGGAAGGCTTTGGAGAAGGACTAATTGAGGTGGGAGAGAAAAACCCTGATGTAGTTGTATTGACGGCCGATTTGAGAGACTCAACCAAAGTTTCCAAGTTTGCTAAGAAATTCCCAAATAGATTCTTTGATGCGGGGGTGGCCGAGCAGTCTCTAGTAACCATTGCTTCTGGTATGGCCAACTATGGAAAGATTCCGGTGGTGACTTCTTTCGCAGTTTTTGTCCCGGGGAGGTGTTTGGAACAAATTAGAACCACCATTGCCATAAATAACTTTCCGGTAATTATTGTTGGTTCGCATACTGGTTTTAGTGCAGGGCTGGATGGGGCGACTCATCAGGCGCTGGAAGACATTGCCACTATGCGGACTATTCCCAATATGACTGTAGTTACACCTTGTGACTTTTACGAAGCCAAAAAGGCAATTGTGGAAGCTGTTAGTTTGGGTGGGCCAGTTTATTTGAGATTAGAAAGAGATGCTACCCCTATAATTACAAAGGAAGATTCCAAATTTAAGATTGGTAAAATAGACACTCTTAAAGATGTAAAAGATCCCCAAGTAGCCCTAATTGCTACGGGTCCGATACTAAGTGAAGTACTTACCGCCGCAAGTAGATTGGAAAAGAATGGCATTTCCTCTTTGGTTTTAAACTGCCATACAATTAAACCCCTCGATACCCAAGCTATTATCCATGCCGCAAAAATTGCAGGTGCGGTGGTTACTATTGAAGTACATCAGAAAGCTGGGGGTTTGGGCTCTGCGGTGACGGAACTACTATCCCAGAACTTTCCTATACCTGTTGGGATTGTGGGTGTAAGGGATTTGTTTGGAGAATCCGGTAAACCGGATGAACTTCTTAAAAAACACGGTTTAACGGCGGAAGGAATAATAAAGAAAGTAAAGGAAGTAATTACTCGAAAGAATAATTAATTTGTAGGTAAGGGGAAGGGGCTGGAAGTAAAACGTCGATAATATTCCCATTGATCTTCGTAATCGTATCCAATATCGCATCTAGTCCTTTTGCTTCCATCAGAATTATTAACGGTTATTATATTTCCACCCATACATTCACAGAAAGTCGCGGCGGGGTTAGTCATACAGGCGGTTCCATTGGTGCAGGTTGTTTTGGATATACATTCTTGAACCTCTGTAATTTGAGGGGCAAAACTTAGAGTTGAAAGGATTTGATTTCCGATTTGGTCGTCAGTAATCATAATCATGTAGTGTGTTTTTTCATTTTCTAGCCAGGTTGCTTTATACTGTTTTTCTCCAGAGTAATTTTTCCCCTTTAAGTTGATAGAATAAACGGATTTAAGTATTCCTTGGTATGCGTCGAAACAGTTTATTGTTTTATTAATGGGTGGCGATACGGCGACTGTTTTTTCCTCGGTCAAGAAAATATTGAAAATTTTACTAGCTTCAACTTCAATATCTTGGGATCGTGCTTTACAGCCAATATATACGTGGCTAGACTTGTATTTGTTTGTTTTTGATTCAAAGATTACTGCGCCAGTGCTTCTGGTGGGGTCAGGGTCGTATTCTGGATTCTCAGTTGTTAGAGTGAATTCTTTAGGATATTTAATTTTGTATCCACATTGTTTGTTATATAAAGTTTCCCAGTTAGTTGTTGTTGAATCAACATAGGGTTCACAAGTTGGTTCGTTTGAAGGACTAATAACTTGTTCGACAGAAGTTGGGGTGAGCTTGTTAATGCGATTTTTTAGTAAATGATTTTGGTAAAGAAGATATCCTGCAAAAAGAGAAACCAGGATTAGTAGGATCACAGTCGGGAATAGAATGAAAGTTTTTTTGGGTATTGTAGCTGGTTTTCCTGATATATCTTTTGAGTTTGAATTGGTAGAAATAGGAGGCTGGTTTTCAGAAATTATCTGGTCTGAATTTGTAATAGGTAAAACCTCCTTTATGTCATGTTGTATTTTAAACATTTATTTGGAATTTAAGAATTTAAAGGTGGAAATTGCATAATCAAAAGTTTCTCCAAACATATCTGTATATCGGTCGCATAAGTACAACTTGAGCATTTGTGATGCTTGTTGCGCAACGGCTTCTAATATTTTATCCCCCACATTAATACCCGGACCGCCTTCGAGGGCAGTTAATGTCTTTTTGGTAACATAATTATTGATTTTAGAATCAGTGGTCTCAAAACTAGGGGAAGTGGAAAATTCTTCTATCTCCTCTACGCCTATCACTCCAAGACAAAATTCACCTCCACCTCCATTTTCCATCTTACTTTTCGCATCGCTAATAAAATCTTCCGGGCCAAAGAAGATATCATTCTTTCCGGTTTGATCCTTGCTTTCCCATGCTACCCATTCTGCAGGTATAGACATTGAGAAACCCATCTTGGTGTTGGAGTATGTTTTCCATTCTGCAATTTTGACTTGTTGATCAGTGAATTTAAAAGTGGAGAGGATTTGGTTGACCAAATTGGTTGTTTCTTCTCGTTTAGATGGTAAAGATCCGGATCGGATTTGGGCGTATACACCAGTGGCTACCTCGGTTTCATTATCTACATACTGAGTGACACAGTCCTCTTCGCATACCTCTCTTCCGCCTGGGTCATCGTACTTACCTTCGGCAACTGAAAACTGGATACCATTAACAGTATGGTCACCGTTGTATGTTGAGTAACATATTCCATCACAAGGTTTTTTTAAACTAGTCTTCTGAATAACAAAAGAAACATTATCTGTGATTGAAAAGTTGTCTTCATCGTCTATGGTTTTTTTGATTGTCTGATCCACATCGCTTGTGGGGTATTTAAACTCAAAACCGTATTTTGTGTTGGTATAGGTTTTCCAGTTTGTGGTTGGGTTCGTAGTTGCAGTGGGTGACGGGGTAGTCGTCAGTTTTGTTATTTGTTGTTTTAGTAAGTAGTTTTGATACAAGAGGTATCCAGCAAAGAGGGAAACAAGAATCAAAAGAATCACAGTCGGAAAAACAATCAAAGTTTTTTTAGGCATGGCTACAGATTCATCTGGTACTTCCTGGATAGCTGGGGGAGTATCTGGAGTTGGTTGTTGATTTATTGCTGGCTGAAAATCTTCGTTTTCCATTTCTGCATTCATGATACAAGGAGTTGCAAACTATATCCATTCTCTCGTTGTTCTTTAAGATTAACTTTGATACATTAGATGTAATGCTCGAGGTTAATCTAGACAAATTTCTTCGTAACGGCCATGCAATGTTTTTGGCTTATGACCATGGTTTTGAACATGGTCCAACTGATTTTAATGAAACCACGGTCGACCCTGCCAATATCGTAAAGCTGGCACAGGATACTGGAGTGTATACCGCCCTTATCTTTCAAGAAGGAATTGCCCAGAGTTATTATCCTTTGGGAGGATTGGATATTCAAAAAACTCCACCTCTTTTAGTTAAATTAAACGGTAAGACTAAACTTCATGAAGGGGAGGAGCCATATAGTCCACTTCTTTGTACTGTTGCTGAGGCGAAAAGGATTGGGGCCTCAGCCGTTGGTTATACTATCTATGTGGGCTCGGACTATGAAGCCAAAATGACACAGGAGTTTAGCCAGATTGAAGATGAGGCCCACGCCGCAGGTTTGGTGGTTACAGCCTGGATGTATCCCAGGGGAAAAGAGGTTGTGGGCAAAGAAAACAGTAAAGAGACCCTAGCCTATGCTGCCCGTATGGGGTTAGAACTGGGAGCTGATTTTATCAAAATTCCCTATACTGGCGATCCGGAAAGCTTTAAATGGGTAGTTGCCTCGGCCGGAAAGGCAAAAGTACTAGTATCCGGTGGGGTAAAAAAGGATGAGGCTGACCTTCTTAAAGACGTTAGTGACTTCATGGGCGTGGGAACTTGCGGGATTGCTGTAGGGAGGAATGTTTGGCAGTCTACAAATCCCTCAGATATTTCTAAGAAATTAGCAGATATTATATATAAATAAATTTATGTTAGATCTACTTTCCATTGGGGATGCATCATACGATGTTTTTTTGGCTCCCTCCGAGTCGGAGTCACTGTGTCAGTTAGACGAAAAGAAATGTTTTATTTGTTTGGGCTATGGAGACAAAATTCCAGTTAAAGAAATTGAGTTTACCATTGGGGGAAATGCAGCTAACAATGCTGTAGGAACACGACGGTTAGGGATTGCCACGGGGATAGTGCTGACCCTGGGGGATGACGCTCTGGGGCGACAGATTGCTGAAAAGTTGCAGACTGAAGGAGTGGATACGACCTTTGTTATTCCCCAGAAAGCTGGGAAGAGTGATTATTCAACAATTATTACTTATACCGGAGAGCGGACAATTCTTTCTTATAAGTCTCCCAGGTCCTATGAGTTTCCAGTCAAACTGCCAACAGTTTCTTGGGTATATTTAACCTCCATGGGGGATACTTTTGAGCCTTTTTATAATCACCTTTACGACTGGCTTATTTTAAACCCTCAAGTTCGTTTAGCTTTTAATCCTGGGAGTAGGCAAATAAGGCGAGGTCTTGAGGCGATTGGAAAGATACTTGCTAAGACAAAAGTTCTCTTTGTTAACCGTGAGGAGGCAGAAAAACTGACAGGGTTGGAATCGTCTTCCGGAAAAGAAAAAGAACTTCTAGGAGCTCTGGTTAAATTGGGTGTTGCTAACCCAGTGGTTACGGATGGAGGTAACGGCTCGTTTGTTTTTGATGGAACGAGGTACTTAAAATGCGGAATTCTGCCGGTTGATGCATATGAACGCACAGGAGCGGGGGACTCTTTCGGTTCTGGAGTCTTAGCGGCTCTGATTAAAGGTAGGGGTTTTGAGGAGGCCTTGATATGGGGGACAGTTAACTCTGCCTCAGTTATTGGTTATACTGGAGGTCAGAGAGGGCTTTTGAAAGAAGAGGATTTGCCGGTTTGGTTGGAAAGAGCGAGATCGAGTGGAGTAAAAGTAGAAGAATTCTAATATGAAAATATTTGTTACTAGAAAAGTTCCAGGGGATTCATTGGAAAAACTAAAAGTTACAGGAAACGAAGTGACGATTTCCGAGTTTGATAGGCCTCTAACGGGGGAGGAACTTATTGAGAAAGGGAAAGGGGCGGATGCCCTCCTTACTCTTTTAACTGATAGAGTGGATGGGGACTTGATGGATGCAGTTGGGCCACAGCTTAAAATAATTTCCAATTATGCCGTGGGTTTTGATAATGTTGATGTTAAAGGGGCCACTGATCGGGGAATAGTAGTTTCTAACACTCCCTCGGATGAGGTTAATGAAGCGGTAGCTGAACACACTTGGGCTTTGATTCTCTCCCTGGCTAGAAGAATAGTCGAAGCTGATGAAGCCACCCGTAGGGGAGGATATAAAGGTTGGGAACCGGACATTTTTTTAGGCACTTCCCTTATTGGTAAAACCCTTGGAATTGTAGGTTTGGGAAGGATTGGTTCAATGGTTGCCAGACGTGCCAAAGGTTACAACATGACAGTTTTGTATAATAAACATGAGCCGGATCCTAAAACAGAAGCAGAACTGGGAGTTAAGTTTTCACCTTTGGATGAACTGTTGGCTGCAAGTGACTTCGTGTCCCTCCATGTTCCCCTGAATGACGAGACCAGGGGAATGATCAATAAGGCGTCCCTTGTAAAAATGAAACAAGGGTCATATTTAGTTAACACCGCTCGTGGACCTGTTGTTCGTGAACATGATTTAGTGGAAGCAATACGAAGCGGTCATATAAAAGGTGCTGCTCTAGATGTTTATGAGAATGAGCCGGATATTAATCCGGAACTAATCGGAATGGAGAATGTTGTTCTCACCCCACATATTGCCTCAGGGACTTATGAAGCAAGGAATAAAATGGGAGAACAGGCAGTGGCTGCAATTTTAGATTTTGCCCAAGGAAAGACACCAGAAAACATAGTGAATAAGGAAGTTTGGGAAAAGAGGAGAAAATAATTGTTTTTACCACAAGAGACTCTCTTCAGTGTAAAATTAATCTATGTCTATTTTTAAACAAAGTGAGCCGGAGGATGATTTCTCTGACACTGAAGGTGAAGGAAGAAGAATGGTTTCGAAAAGGGCGAGGTTGTCTAGGGAACAAGATCCTGATTTGGACCGCTCAAGTAAAGGCAAACTGGCCCGGGTTAAGAAAAAAGAACCTCCTAGGCCATGGACCAGAAAGGATAGATATTTAATTTTATATATTCTCCTTTTTACCATCATCACTTCCGCAGTTTTGGCCCTATCTGCCAGGGAGTGGAAATTGCCGGGATTGCCAAGACTAGCCCTTCCCACACTTTCTTTTCTTAAGGGGGAAACAATTGTCATCGAAGGACAGGATAAATTAGAAAAATCAAAGATGAAAACGAGAAGCGAAACGATATTGACTGAGTATAAAGAAGCCACCAAGGACCTCTCCGGGGTTTATGGGTTGTATGTGGTTGATCTAACGAGTGGTTATTCTTTTGGTATAGCTGAAAATGAGGAATTTACAGCAGCTTCTTTGATCAAGCTTCCAGTCATTGCTGGGATGTACCAGCTGGAAGAGACTGGGGGAATTAAACTGGATGATAAATATACTCTTAAAGGGTCAGACAAGATTGCGGGAGCCGGGAGTTTGCAGTCAAAACCTGCTGGTTATGAAATTACCTACCGTAACTTGCTTGACTTGATGGGTAAGCAGTCGGACAACACTGCTTTTGGAATTTGTAGACGCACACTAGGGGATGGAGAGGTTGCCGAGATCGTCAAAAAAATTGGGATGATTAGCACCAATCTTGAGGATAATTCCACCTCACCTAGGGATATTGGGACTTACTTTGAAGGCCTCTGGAAAGGAAATATTGTAAATAAAGACAACAGAGACAAAATCTTAGACTCCCTGACGGATACTATTTATGAGGAATGGCTTAAAGCTGGTGTCCCTGATGAAGTGCGTGTAGCCCATAAATACGGTCGGGAGGTCCATGTCGTTAACGATGCTGGAATAACCTATGCCAAGAGTCCTTATGTTGTTGTTATCATGACTAAGGGAGTAGTTGAAAGAGAAGCCGATACAGTTTTTCCTAAGCTGGCAAGAATAGTTTACGAGGGGATGACAAAAGAGGTTAATTAATACTTTGGGTACGGACAACGAAGTTTTCCGTAGAGGCTGCAGGAGTTAGAACTTCCCCCTGGGGTTTGCCTTCAGTGATTTTTTGAACGACTTCCGGATTGCAGGCATATTGGGGTTTGTTTTCATCCAGAAACCACTCCGACTTTGTCGGGCATCCAGTACAGGGGAGTGTTCCGGTCATGGCACAAATAGTCAGTTTAACTACCCCGCTTGGAGCCTCCCAAGCAACACTTTCCTCATCTACCAACAGGCCAGACATGATTTTGTTCCAGATGGGTGAGGCTCCAGTTACACCTGAAGCGATCTTGCTCATTGGAGAATTGTCATTATTACCTACCCAAACAGCTGTTAGATATTTCTGGTTGTAGCCGATGGTTAAGTTGTCCCTTAAGTTGTTGCTGGTTCCAGTCTTGACGGCTACTTCCGGGTGTTTGGCGATTACTAAATAAGAGGCACTGCCAAAGGCTGGGGAGCGGGCGACATTGTCTTTTAAGATATCAGTTATCAAAAAAGCCACTCGTGGATCAAGAACTTTTTCTTCTCCGCAGTTCTTGGTGTAATTCTGAGCTGCTTCAACCTCAAGAGCACTTTTGGATAGACTCTGACAGTCTTGGGAGATGGAGAAGAGTTCCTTACCTTTGTAATCCTTGATACTGATCAGAGATTTAATTTCTGGCCTGGTGCCAGAGTTGGCAACGGTGGCATAAACTTGGGCTAGTTCGAGAAGTTTTACTTCTCCACCGCCCAAAGTTAAGGAGAGTCCGAATCTGCTTCTATCTCCCCAGGTGGTGATTCCCATTTTGGTTCCCAAATCAATCATTTTATTTACTCCATATGAAGCCAGAACCTTTACTGCCGGGATATTTCTCGATTCTGCCAGGGCGCTCCTCAAGGTAATATCACCCCTGAACTTGCCGTCATAATTTTTGGGGATATAGGCTTCTTGCCCTTGGATTTTAAAAGATACGGGGGCGTCAGAAATAATAGTTGCCGGGGTGTAATTTTGGGTTAAGGCGTAGGAATAGTTGACTACTTTAATGGATGAGCCGGGCTGTCTGAGGGCTGTCGTCACGTTAACGTTCCCATCATGGACAATGTCGAAGTAGTCTTTACTGCCAACCATAGCAAGAATTTCTCCGGTTTTTGGATCAAGTATCACAGCTGCTCCGTTGGTAACGTTGAGGCCCTTTAGTTTGTCGATTTCTTTAGTCACGACCTCCTCAGTTAGTTTCTGGATTTCCCAGTCAAGGGTGGTGGTGACCTCTAGACCTCCTTTTTCGACGACTTCTTTGCCGTAGGCTTCTTCAAGGGCTTGTCTAACATACATGACAAAATGCGGAGCTTTGATATCAGTGGTATTTTGAGAGAAAGTTAAAGCCTCGGCCAGGGCGGCATCCTCCTGATCTTGAGAAATAAAGCCATTAACTTCCATTAGGTGGAGAACTTCTTTTTGCCTCTCAACGGCCAGGTCCGGGTTGGCTCCAAAAGGAGAGTAAGTGGTTGGGCTCTTAGGCAGTCCCGCCAAAAGTGCGGCTTCACCTAGGGTCAGTTTATTAACCGACTTTCCGAAGTAAGTTTGTGAGGCCTCTTCAATTCCGTAAGAAGTTCCACCATAGGCCACTTCGTTTAAGTACATTTCCAAAATCTGATCTTTGGTGTATTTGGTCTCTACCAGCAGAGCAAGAATAATTTCTCTTACTTTTCTGATAACGGTTTTTTCTGGGGTTAGAAGAGCGTTCTTTACTAGTTGTTGGGTGATGGTTGATCCTCCAGTGACTTCACCTTTAGAGATGTTTCTAATGATTGATCTAACGATACCTCTAATGGAAAAGCCTGGATGAGAATAAAATTCCGCGTCTTCGGCAGCTAGGGTGGCGAGTCTTACTTGAAGGGGGATCTTTTCTAGGGGAATAAGGGTCCTGTTTTTATCTTTGTAGATATTGTAAAGAAGAACCCCGTTGCGGTCATAGATTTTAGTGGAGACATCAATACTTCTTTCGGTGAGTTTAGAAGGAGAAGGGATACCGTTAAAGATGTAAAAGACTAATGTTCCAGGAACAACAACTAGAAGAAAGATTGCCGAAATTAAAAAAAACTGAGAAGTACCGGGTTTCCGGTGGGGTAATCTCAATTTTAGTGAGGGGATTCGCAATCTAAACGATCTTAAACGTAGGTTAAGAAGAGCGATTTTGACAGACGGCAGCTTTTCTGTAATCCATTTTGGAAAAAGATCTTTTTTGGCTTTATAGACAACTCTGGCAATTTTGGCTTTTTTGGCCTGCGGACGCTTAGGAATGTTTGATAACTCTCGGAGAATTGTCGCTGGAATTTTGGCTAAAAATAAAAATAGCCCTTGTACAAGGAGTTTTGTATAATGTCCTGTAATATATAAAACAAAGGAGAGGGCAATAACAATATGGGAGAGGAGGAAGTAAAAAGGTTTACCGACAAAATAAAGGATTTTTCCGATGGTTGTTAGAAGCACACTCACTGTCATGTTCGGCCCAAGTGAAGACAAAGAATTCACAGATTTTGTCTTGTGGTTTCTTACTTTAGGAGCAGATTTCTTAACATGTGTTTTTTGAGCCGGTTTGGCCACTAGGGGTATTATATTTTAAGTCTATAGTAAGTGAAAGTGGATCTTTTATTTGTCTTCTTCGGAGAAGGTAAAAGTGGAGAGGATTCGGTTTACTTCATAGAGCCTTACTTCACTGGGGTAGGTAACATTTATAAGAACATACTCCTTTTGGGTTGTGCCCGGATACTGTTTTTTGATTTGGAAAGTAAAATCATTATCGTTGTTGGGTGAAATCTGGGTTGCAGTTAGGGTTTCCGTTCCAAGGGTGACTTCAATCTGTTTTTGCTGGGTGCAGGTGCCGATACAAGGACTATCTATGGCAGTAGTTTTGATGTCGATTTTGCTAAACGCCATAGCTACCTCGCGGTTGCCATAGGTAAAAGTGACATTGGTTGTTTGGTTAACATGGCCTACCTTCACTGAGGAGGGGTATTTAATTTGAAACTCATTAGGGTCGTTCCAGGTTTTCCACTTGGAAGTGTCAGACCACTTTAGGAATTTAAAAGTGGTTAGGATGTTGTCAATATTACTGGAAACTTCTGAACCAGCAGTAGTTTCAGACGCAGGGATTATGCTAAAGGTATATATCTTATCCTCAGCTTTGAGGTAAATAACGGTGGTAGAAAATCCTGCCGCTAACCATCTTTCCTCTCTTCTGATCGACTCATAACCAGCAGTTTGTCCCTCTTGGGTTTTAATTACTTCTTTTGAGGGCTGGCCTTCCCAGGCCGTTGCTGCTTCAGCATCTTTCTCGGCTATATAATCTGAAAGCTCCAAATCACTTTGAATATAGGAGATTTCTAAATAGCTCTCGTCGGTTGCTTTTATGCGGATCAAATCACTGCTTTCTTCAATTTCATCAGGCCAGCTCGGTGGAATTTTTATTTCAAAACCAAAGTCCTCACTTTTGTAAGATTTCCAGTTAGCCGTTGGATTGGGGACGGCCGTTGGTGAGGGTACAGTGGTGGGTAGAGTGGTTTGTGAAGAGGCTTTATTGCTTTCCAAATAGTAGTTGTATCCAAAATATCCAGCAGCCAACAGGGCTATCAGGAAAAATAACCCCAAGATAATCCCCACTAGTGGTGACTTTTTTGTTGGTGGTGGAACGGGTGGTTGTGGCGCTACTGGCTGTTCCTGCGGAGGAATTGGGCTTTGGATGGGAATTTCTGGGACAGGTTGGATGGGGGAGGGAGGAGCCGGGGGCTCCACAGAAACACTGGTATCAATTGGGCTGGCGTTAGGATCCATACGCTTTCAGTATATTTCTTTAAACAGATACCTGCAAATATGAAATCTGTTCCTAAAAAGTTAGAGGAAAACGAATGGTCGCGGAAGAGGAGGCAATGCAGTCGAAACAGTAGGCACTACCTAGGGGGTCTATTAAGACGAACTTGTTTTGTGTCTCGATATTCTCAGCTGGAGTGGTGTCGGAAGCTAGACCTCCCGTTGTTTTGTCGATACCAACGTCGCGCCTACCAGCATCTACCCCTGCTCCCACTTTAGTTTCTAAGAAATACTCAAATCTTGTAGCGCAACCGGGATTAGTCTCATCTCCGGATGGCAAATTCCCAGTATCTGAACAGATTGATTTCCCAACTACATTATCCGGCTGCTGTGGCCAAGCATGGCCATCATCACTTGCGTTGTAAGTTCCCTCTTCTGCTTTATCAAGAGCCTTTTTAATAATCTTGTTCCAGATAGGTGAAGCTCCGGAAACACCCGATACTGCTCCTCCCATAGGAGTGTTGTCGTTATTTCCAACCCAAGTAACAACAGCTATATGTGCCGTATAACCAATAGTCCAGTTGTCCCGGCGATCGTTTGTAGTCCCTGTTTTAACAGAGACCTCCGGATGACCGCTAACATTTAGGTAGCTGCTCTCTCCGAAGGCTGCCATCCTAGCGTTATTGTCCAGAAGGGTGTGAGAAATGAGATAAGTGACGTCTGGATTTAAAACTCTATCTCCTTCAACTTCGTCGATTTTTGTTTCTTCCAGGACTTTTCCTTTCCAATCCTCAACTTTTAAGATGGGATTAAGGTCGACTTTTACCCCGGCGTTAGCAAAAACTCCGAAGGCTACCGCCATGTCGTAAGGCCTAACTTCGCCACCACCCAAGGTGAGGGATAATCCATAATTTGCAGGGTCACTGAAGGTGGTGATACCCATACTGGTGGCGAAATCAATAAAATTCTCAATCTCGTTCAAGGCCAAAACCCTAACAGCCGGAATATTGTAAGAATTTCCCAAGGAGAAGCGGACCTGTGGGGCTCCATGATAACCACCATCGTAGTTTTTTGGACAGTATAAAGGCTGTCCGGTGGACACAAAACAGGTGGGGATATCGGCCAGAGGAGTGGAGAGGGTAATCTTTTCATCTTTTAAGGCAAGAGCATAATTTAGGGGTTTAATCGATGAACCAGGCTGTCTTTCGGAAAAGATGATGTTCACTTTCCCGTCTTCGTCAGTTGAGAAGTAATCCTTACTTCCAACCATCGCCAAAACTTCTCCAGACTTGGGTCTGGTGACGATAGCAGCCCCATTGCCAACGCCTTGCTTTTTTAGTTTTCCAACTTCTGTTGCCACCGCGTTCTCAGCAAACTCCTGGAGTTCTAAGTCTAGAGTGGTCGTTACCCGGAGCCCTCCTTGTTCGACTACGCTGTCACCATACTTTTCAGCCAGAAGCTCCTTAACCCACAGGGCGAAGTGGGTAGCCTTTGTTTTTTCGACTTCGGCGTAGATGATCTCTTCAGCAGTAGCCTTATCAGACTCTTCTTGAGTGATGTACCCGTCTTCAACCATACGCCTAAGGACTGTTGCTTGGCGCTCTTCCGCTTTTTCAGGGTGAGCCCCGAAGGGGGAGTAAGCCGTAGGAGCTTGGGGAAGCCCGGCCAAAAGCGCTGCCTCAGCTAAGGTTAAGTCCTTGGCAGCTTTACCTAAATAAAGTTCACTAGCTGACTCAATGCCGTAGGCAGTTGAACCGTAGGGAATTTGGTTTAGGTACATCTCAAGAATCTGGTCTTTGGAGTAGATCATCTCAACGATAGCAGAGAGAACAAATTCACGGATTTTTCGCTTGACCGTTCTTTCGGGAGTAAGAAGGGCATTCTTGACTAATTGCTGGGTGAGAGTAGACCCGCCTTGGAGTTTTCCTTGGAAAACGATTTTGTAGGCAGCCCTGGCCATCCCAGTCATAGAAAAACCATAGTGTTTATAAAAGTCTTTGTCTTCAATAGAGATAGTGGCGTTTTTAACATACGAGGGAAGTTCACTAACATTGACCGGAGATCTTCTTTCGTCGGTATATATTTCATATATCAGTTTTCCGTTACGATCCATTATTTTTGTTGACACTGCCATATTTGAGGAGGAGAGCTTGGTGGGAAGAGGCATGCCCCAGAAAAGCCAGGTTAGAACTAAGCCTACGACAGCGAAGAAAAGAACTTTCTTAACGTTTCTCCTGTTTGAAAAATATTTTTTTGTTCTTTTTATCAAACGTTTGAACATACTATACTGTAATTATACTTGACACATTTTTTTTTGCACGAATGAACGCGAGCTAACTATTTATGCAGACTCCTGATCTGAGACAAAGAGTATGGTGGGGGTTTTTGGACCCCGACGTTAAGGAACTGATTGACGAGGCAGTTCTTCTTCTCATGGTTGCGCCCCAACTACCTGAAAAATTTCACGACTACTCATTCATTGTTTTTCCGGCTGCCAAAGCGTATGAGGGTTTTTTGAAAAAGGTCTTTTTGGAAAGGGGTTTTATTACCAAAGAGGACTACATAGGAAAGAGATTTAGAGTTGGGAAAGCCCTTAACCCCTCTCTTGATGTTAAATATCGGGAAAAGGAAAGTGTTTACGATCGACTGGCGGACTATTGTGGAGGACGCGAGTTGGCTGATGAGGCTTGGGAGACTTGGCGACTGTGTCGCAATCAACTTTTTCATTGGTTTCCTAATGAAAAAAATGCTGTTAGTTACGCTGAAGCGAGGGAGAGGGTAAACATGATTTTTAACACCATGGATAAATTATGTGGAGGATGTAATATTAAATAAGGATGTCTACCAAGGAGCCTATCAGCAGAGTTAAGATTTTTAAAAATGCAGTTATCTACTCGGTTTATCTGTTGATTGTCTGGGGTTTTTATAGAAACCTTATCAAACTCCCTGACGAGATTGAGGAATATATTGTCAAGCCTATTATTTGGTTAGTGCCCCTTATCTATTTTGTTAAGCAAGAAAAAGGATCTCTTGCGTCTTTGGGAATTACTTTAAAAAATCTTTTTCCGGCAATTTATTTCTCGCTCGGTCTGGGTCTTTTGTTCTTAGGGGAAGCTGTTCTGGTTAACTATGCTAAATACAAGGGTTTTAACTTTTCAGCCAATATCGGTACTAGTCCACTTCTTCCATCCCTAGTTCTTTCCTTTGCAACAGCAATTTCTGAGGAAGTGGCTTTTAGGGGATATATCTTTAGTAGGGTGTGGAAGATACTCAAGAACGAATATATTGCCAATCTTTCAACCAGTGTGGTCTGGGTTCTTATCCATATCCCGATAGCGGTCTTTATTTGGAAGCTGGATTTGTCAGCCAGTATCGGCTATCTCCTTTTAACCTTCCTTTTTGGATTGGGTTCGGCCTTTGTCTTTGCCCGAACTGGAAATATCCTCTCCAGTATTCTGTTGCATGTCCTTTGGGAATGGCCGATTATTCTCTTCCGCTAGCCTTGAATCTGTGGTTTTCATAGACTGACTCTGTTTGATACACTGGTGTATAATTACTTACATGCGTAAAAAATTCGTCCTCAACGCCTTTTTTTTACTTTTCGCTTTTGGAGTTCTTTTAATATCAATTCTTAAAAGTGCATCAATAAAGTATTCGTTTTCTGGAAATAACCCTACCACTAAGGATGAAAATGTCATGAAAAGAGAGGCTAAATTGGAGGGTATGGTTATTGATTATTACCTTCCTTATGCTGGTTCCGTCCTTCCCGATAGCCCCCTTTGGGTTCTTAAAGTAGCTAGAGACAGGTTGTGGTTGGCAATAACTCCAGGCCTGGCTAAAAAATCAGAACTTAACCTTCTTTTTGCCGACAAAAGATTGCAAGCTGCCAGAATTCTTTTTGAGGAAGGGAAAAATGACCTGGCCTATTCGACTTTGGCTAAATCATGTAAATATCTGGAGATTTCTTCGGACCTTGAGCAGCAGGCCAGGGACGGGGGAGAGAACACGCTTGATTTAGCTGAGACTATTGTCAACGCCTCTTTGAAACACAGACAAATAATTCGAGAAATATCGCTTCTTGTCTCGGATGATGTTCGCCCAAAAATTACTCTTCTCGAGGATAAACTTATAGTTATCTATCAACAAAAAGCGAACTACCTTCTGAGTAAAGGTAGGTATGTACCAATAAACCCATTTGATGGCAATTTATAATAGTAATGAGTGTAAACATTCTTCTTGTTCACTAATACCCTGTAATCTTTCTCCGCATTATTTCCTTAAAACCAGCTGAAGGGAAATTTGGAGCAAATAAAATAGGCATAAAAGGTGCTTATCCTGACTTTATTTGACCTACTTCTTTCTAGTTGACAAGGTCACCAGTGGTGTTAAATTCGTTATATCACTCTACTGGTAGTGCTGTTTGTTTTCATATATGAAATGTCCTTTTTGCGGAAACACCGA
>Ga0265297_10001006_pt1 | contig 71497 bp, 110 predicted proteins | sample Munlanlwell13791_FD_192502 | JGI IMG/M metagenome (GOLD analysis project Ga0265297, IMG submission 192502) | Leachate microbial communities from a municipal landfill in Southern Ontario, Canada - Leachate well 137-91 | ecosystem: Engineered > Solid waste > Landfill > Unclassified | place...
GGCATGCTCTCGCGCGGACAGCGCGCAGTGGGTGCCCAGAAGGTCATGGTGTTGGAGAGGCAGTGAGGCGGTCGATCTCGCAGTGGGTGCCCAGAAGGTCATGGTGTTGGAGGTGAGACGTCACAGCCCGATGATGGGCTCTCAGTTTGCTCGCAGTGGGTGCCCAGAAGGTCATGGTGTTGGAGTTTGGTGTCTCCGGAATCGGAATGCCGTTTCGAACTCGCAGTGGGTGCCCAGAAGGTCATGGTGTTGGAGTATCGTCTGCGAACGCGCTACAGCGAGAGCCGCATACTCGCAGTGGGTGCCCAGAAGGTCATGGTGTTGGAGTCGCCTTGCGCTTGTTGAGTGGTGGGTGCCCAGAAGGTCATGGTGTTGGAGGGAGCGCCCAGGTCTTCGGCCGGACGTGTAGAATCTCGCAGTGGGTGGGTGCCCAGAAGGTCATGGTGTTGGAGGGAGTGTCCACGCCCTTCGCCCAGAACTCGCAGTGGGTGCCCAGAAGGTCATGGTGTTGGAGGGTCAATCGACCGAGAGTAACCGAGTACCAAACTCGCAGTGGGTGCCCAGAAGGTCATGGTGTTGGAGGTTCGTGAATGATGTGCAGGCAGGCAGGCAGCGATCCGAGCAGCTCGCAGTGGGTGCCCAGAAGGTCATGGTGTTGGAGTTGAGTGGTGGGTGCCCAGAAGGTCATGGTGTTGGAGGTAGCGCCCAGGTTTTTCGGCCGGACGTGTAGAATCTCGCAGTGCGTGGGTGCCCAGAAGGTCATGGTGTTGGAGGGAACGAAGCCGAAAGCGAGCTCGCAGTGGGTGCCCAGAAGGTCATGGTGTTGGAGTTTCACCAATGCGAGCGCTGTGACTCGTAGTGGGTGCCCAGAAGGTCATGGTGTTGGAGTATCGACCTGGCGCCACCGCATCTCGCAGTGGGTGCCCAGAAGGTCATGGTGTTGGAGGCGCAGTCAGGATGCGCCGCACCCTTCGTCCCTCTCGCAGTGGGTGCCCAGAAGGTCATGGTGTTGGAGGTTCACACTTGACACCATCCGATGATAGTGCCTTGATGGCGTAAGGAGGATATGCAATGTCTATTTTCACACCGGAGCATCTCGAGAAACTGAAGGTCGTCATCGGAGCATCGGCACACTTCAAAAGCATGGGCGAGCTTGCTCAACTTGCCACCTCTATGGCGGCAGTGGAGAGCGAAATCAATTATACCGCTGTGAGTCCAATCGAGGACATGAATGATGAACCTGAGCCAGAGCCTGGCGATCCAGCATTCAAACAGCCAACTGGTGTTGTGGCCGACACGCCCAAGCGCGCGCGAAAAGCCAAGGGCGCAAGGAAACGTTCTACGCCTGAGGCAATGCAGGCCTGGAAAGACGAGGCGATGGCGGCCGCCAAAAGCTTCGCCAAAAAGCCTTTCTCCCGAGCTGAACTCGATGCTGCAATGGGCAGCGAGGTTAAGACCAACGTCCTCACCCAACTCGTCCACGAAGGGCGGCTCGCCAAGGAAGGCGAGAAGCGCAACACCCGGTACACATTCGTCAGGTAAGCCATGACACTGCAGGCTGGGGACAGGGAGTATCCCCTGTTCCCGTACCCTGTGCACATGCACCAGGCGTTGGGCATCGACCTCGAGATCTCACATCTGAGTTCTGAATCGCTGGACCGGAATGTTGAGGCCATTTTTCGTCTCGTGCCTGGGCTCACACGAGTGCGGGGGCATGTCGAAATCGTAGAGCAGATTGCTGCAGCCATGCCCCTGGCAGGCGTCCCTGGCATGTCGGCCAATGGCATCGTAAATTGGATCGGCGACCACCTGAAGTTCCTGGGTTACGTCGTCCACCGTGATCCCCCCGCGTGGTGGTCAGGTGCAAGATGAGTATGAACATCCCAGATGGCTCCACTGATTCTCAGCCGGTGGGGTATGTTCCATACTGGCAGAAGTCGGCCCGGATCCGCGCACTGAAAAAGCAGCTCGCCATGGCCAAGCGAGTCATCGCCTGCCAGGCCGAGGTCATTCACAGTCTGGTGAACGCGCCCAAATGAGCCGCCTAGACGTGCCAGATTGCCTGTTCCCCTCGCGAGGTCTGCTCCAGATCCCAGAGTTGCGTCTCGACATGCAGGCAGACTTCCTCGACTTGCCCGTGTTGCAGTGGGGCACCCGGCACTCGAGGCGATTCGTCAACAAGGGCACCTGGCACTTCTATTCGCCCGACTATCGCTTCCAGTCGATCTGGGACAGCCCCGACCGGCTGGTAGAAACCGAAGCGCATACTGCAGTGGAGCCAAACCCCTCGATCTTCGATCAGACACCCACTGCTATGGCCGTGGGCCTGATCTACAAGAAACGCTGGGTCGCACGGTACTGGCAGGAGCGGGGCGTGAAGGTGTTCGTCGATCTGAACGTCGCAGAGCGGCATATGTCGCTCAATCTCCGGGGAGTCCCGCAGGGATGGCGCGCCTATGCCACCAGGGGGTATGCTGAACGTCCCGAGGACATTGAGAGGGAGTTCCAGGTGGCATGTAAACACAGAGGCTCAGCAGACGTTCTGTTCCTGGTCGTCGGAGGTGTGAAAGTCCGCCCCCTTTGCGAGCGCCTGCGCTCTCTCTTCGTTCCACTCCCCCGCAACACAGACGAGAGGTAACCTCATGGGCAAAGGTTCCGGCGGCGGAGGTGGCAGTCACGGTGTTGGTGGTGTAGGCGGTCGCAGTGCGAGAGCTGGCGGCGGTGGCAGTGCGGCAATGACGTATGAATCACTTCCGCTCCACGGTGAGGTGACCAACAACGATAAGCAACTCCTCTCTGGCGATCGGGCAGCGTTGGCTCGAGCCGAGGCGTTCGCGAAAACATTGGATCCGCTTGCCGCAGAGGCGATCAAAGAATTCACGGTGAGCGAATTCGCCAAATTCCGAAGCATAGACAAGTCGGGGGAAGGCGGCACCCAGAGTCAACGAGAGAAGGTCGTGGCAATCAACAAGGCCATGGACAGAGCGCCCAAGCACGCAGTGACTGTGTACCGAGGTCTCGCGTTGACTGATAGCCAGATTGGCGACCTCATCAAAACCAAAGAACTGGTCTTTGACGCAATGGCCAGCTCTTCCCGATCCGCGAAGATGGCTCAGACATTCATAGGGTCAACCGGATACGGGAAGAGGGGCGTGTTCATGCAAATACGCCAGAAATCAGGTATCCCAGTTGAATCCATATCGGAGATAAAAGGCGAAAGAGAGATCATGATCCGCAAGGGAACTGCCATCAAGATCACATCTGTGAGCAGGGGAATCTACGACGGGGATGAGATCTTGATCGTCAAAGGAAAAGAAATAACCAAGAAATAGAGGAAACATGACCGCCAAGAAACCAGCACCGCGTCCCGCCCCCAAACAAGCACCAAAGCCCGCCCCGAAGGCCGACCCCAAGCGGGCACGGCGCATGGTGAGCGATAGCAAGGAGGTCACCTTCAAAAACGGGAAGATGCACATCAGGTGATGATGCATGTCCAAGGACAATCGCTCACGCCTGCGTTCCTCAGCCGCCGCTGACGTCTGCTGGTTCTTCCGCCACTCCGCCGCGGCCATGGGCTTCCGCGCCGGCCGCTGCGAGATTGACGCTCCCACTCGCATCTGTCTTCCACTCCCACTTCCAATCCCTGCGGAGGCAATGAAAATCTGCCGGAGATGTCTTTGGCAGATCCCCGAAAAACTATGCCCGAAGCTGTGTCCTAAGTGCGGCCGTAGGCGATGGGGCACAATATGGCCGCATCCCGAACCAAAGATGCACGTGAAAGCGTCGAAGCGCGGCGCCTCGGCGAGCACCACCGAGATGCCCGAATCAGTCCGGCAGGCAGTTGTCAAGGAGCGTCGCATTCGGCGAGGTCTAGAGAAGCTTCCGCCCAAGCTCTATCGCACGCTCGAACTGGCCTACGAGGCGCATCAGCACGGTCCAGAGATACGAGGCGTCCTCGGGGACTTCTCCGACCTCGCCATGCGCCTGCCACGGTGCCGCAAGGCGTACGAAAAGTACCTCGTCGACCCCGAAGGCGATGGCCTCTCGATGGAGGTCTGGCTCACGAGATGGTGCCGCGTACGGGGCAAGGCAGACTCCGCACTCATGCGCATCCGAGACGAGACCGAAGAGGCCATCAGCGCCGCCCTCGAGGCCTATCAGCGCGTCCGCATCCCGCCCTCCTCACATGAGGAGCCATCATTGCCGAAACGACAGCCAAGGAGGACAGTCCCGTTCTTGGCGAATGAAGAGAGGGTGTGATGGTCAAAAGATTCCATCGCCTCAGTGCAGCCGAAGAGTTCGTGTCATCTACCGTCCCTCGTTCTGTCCCTGAAAGCCAAGAAGAACGGCAGCACGAATATCCAGCCCAAAGACCTGCAGGGCATCTGATTCACGGTTGGGTCGATATCGCAGCTGCCCTGCAGATGGGTCTGAACGAGGTCAAAAAATATGCCTCGAGAAAAAGGGACCCGCTTCCGATCTACAGCGGCGGTCGATTCGTCTCAGCTACTCGCGAAAGTCTTCGTGAATGGGAGGAGCGGCAGCCCTACACGGACAAACTTCATGTCTCTGTGTTTCGGCACGCCCAGGCCGTTTTCGTGGGCGAGAAGAAACTGGCTGGTGGCGGAGTCTACGGTGTAGTTGCCGAGGGCGCTGGCAGAATCAAAATCGGGTGGACAGATGCGCTGCACAAACGATTGGCAGCCCTCGAAACGGGCTGTCCATTCCCGTTGCAGGTGCTGTTTTGGATTCGAGGGCCCCGCGAACTCGAGATCGAGCTGCATCGGAAATGCGCCAAAGACAGGGCGCATCTCGAGTGGTTCACGCACACCGCTGATGTTCATGAGGCGCTTCTAGAAGCTCTTCGTGTGCACGGCGGAGCCTGGGTTCCACAGCGATGATTCTCATTCATGAATACGAGGTCAAAGGTTGGAAGGACATCTCCGTCGCAATCGGAGTGAGCGTCAGATCTGCTCAGTTGTATGCTATTCGGTCGCGTGACCCACTCCCTGTGTACTTCTATCTCGGCCGAATAGTTGCTCATGCAACAGCTCTCAGAGACTGGTGTGACCGGCAGCGTAGGCCCTTAGAATGTAGGGAGCTATCGCCTGCAACCGGAAGGAGGCAACGTGTTGCTGCGCAGGCATCTGATGCAATGCCGGAGAATAGGCTTCAGAAAAGATAACATCTTGCGCATTGCTGCGCTTTACAGCATCTTATTGCGGAGCATTATTTCCTCATACTCGACGAATTGCGAGTATGGAGCGGTGAGGGACAGCTCCCGACCGGGCCTCATAAGCCTGGCTCCGTTGGTGCGACTCCAACCGCCGCTACCGGGACAGCGTAAGTCGACCTAGTCGCGCCGCCGCATCGGCCTCCGCAGCTGACCCGCAACTTTGATTCTTTCGGCCGAAATGTAAACCACTCGGTCAAAGTGTAAACCGAGCTTCTCGGCGCAAAACCCGAATCGGGAGGGTCTGTACCTGACTGATGTCAGACGTCCTGGGGCCGGCCAGGTGGCTTCTTCGGAAGCTTCTGCTGCCACACGGGAACGCCTACCCGCGGAGCTGTCGCAGCCAGAGCCATTGCGTAGTCCCCAGCCGCGGCACTCTTGTCAGCCTTCGTCTTCGCCCATGCCTGCTTCGAACACTTGTTGTCCGCGTACTTGCCCATTGTGACCCTCTGATTTCAGACTCTCTGAGCAAGGCTCCAGACGTCTCGTTGTCCAGACCGTTGTGCCGCGCAGTCAGAGTCGCGCTTCGCGCTGGACTCTGAATTCTGATCTCTGCATCCTGACTGTCACCGCGCGCGAGCGTAGACACCCATGCCAAGTCGCTGTCAATGATAGTGGCCGATGGCATGACAGAAATCAACCCTCTCCCCTCCCAACTCAGGCGACGCCGGCCGTCATTCGGGCGTGAAAACGAGGAGGTAGGTAGACCATGACTCGTGGAGCCACCACGCCCTTTGAGGTCCGCGAACAGTTCCGAGCGGACTATCTGTACTCGGGCAATGCCTCCGCCTCGGCGCGGCGATGTGGAATCGGTGAGCAGACAGGTCGCGATCTCGTGGCCCAGTTTTCCAATGAGCCTGAATTCGTGGAGGCTCGGCGAGCATTACGCGCTCGCGCGTTAGATGAGGCTGAACGTGCTGTAATGCGAGTGGTTTCGGTCGCTGAGAGGCGGTTCCGCAGCAAAGGCCCACAGGTGCCGGAAGACTCCAAGTTCCCAGTTACCATCGTCGACAAGCGGGCGGATTACGGAAAACTCATTGTCGACGCGCACCGTTCGCTGACAGGTCGAGCTCGACTCGATGCCGAATGCAGCGGGCAGGTAGCGAGCTCGCGAGACGTCACCATCAACGTGAAATTGGCGGAGGAAGAGCCAAGGGATGCCGGCACGGACTCAGGTTGATATCGCATTCAATCGACCTCAGTCGCGAGCGTACCGAGCAATAGCGAATCGTCACACGGTGATGCTCGCGTTCGGTCGAGGCACCGGAAAGAGCTATTTCCTTAGGCTGTGCTGCTGGTTGCTCGTTGCTGAATACGACGGGCGACTACGGGACGCGAAGGACCCGTTTCATGGTTGCCGCATCGTGTGGCTGATGCCGACACGAAAGCAATTCGTGGATGTGCATGGCGCTGCGATTCTCGATGAGCTCGCACCGAGCGGTAAATTTGGATTTCTGGGTGGGCACGTCAATCTCTCGAGTTGGAGCATACGGTTCCCCGGCGGCTCGATTCTCACGCCATTTCCCGCAGAGCAGGCGTTAGCGAAGTCCGCACGAGGCATGCGCGCCGACTACATCGTTGTCGACGAATGCGACGACATCGACATGGACGTCTACGACAGCGTGGCGGTGCCGTGGCTCAGTGCGCGCTGGTCGCTCGGTCGAGAGCTCCTAGGTGGAACACCTACGCGGGGCAGACACGGGCTCTGGTACCGCATGCTGCGCGCCGGCCGAATTGGTGAGTCCATTCGGACCGGCAAAGAGATTCCGGCCGACATCAAGGACGAAGACAAGGAAGCCTACAAGAGCATCTACAGCTTCCACGCCACGTACCGCGACACGCCCGACGAGGTCGACCCGGCAGCAGTAGCCAAGGCAAAAGCGCAATCGCTTCCAGCGACGTTCCAGCGCGAATGGGAGGCCGATCCAGACGCAGGCGAGGGCCTCGTCTACCCGTTCGACGAAGAGTTCAATGTGCGTGAGCCCCCGCCCTTTGGTGCGTTCTCCGAGTTCCACGTCGGCATGGACCACGGCTGGGTGGACCCCGGCGTTCTCCTGCTTCTCGGCGTGCAGGGGCACGGAGAGGACGCTACGGTTTGGGCGCTCGACGAGCACTTCGGCAGCGAGATCCCGAACCACAAGTGGGATGAGCTCGCTCAAGAATGGAAGTTCGCCACGTTCTGGCCGGACCCCTCGCGCCCCGATAGGATCGACACCCTGCGCAACCTCGGGTTGTCGATCGGCCACGCGGAAACGCCCGTGAATGCGCTCTACGCTGGCATCGCTCGAGTAGCCGACATGGTTTTCAGACGCAAGAGAAATGATGGTGGCCCCGACTACGCCAAGTTCTATTGCTCGCGCAAGTGCACGAATCTAATCCGGGAAATGGGGCTCTACCGGCGCAAGAAAAACACCGATGGCACGTTCGCCGAACTTCCCGAGGACAAGAACAATCACTGCCTGGTCGCCGGCACGCTGATAACCACTGAGCGCGGCGAGGCGCCAATTGAGTCAGTGACGTCAGCTGATCGCGTTCTGACGAGAAACGGGTGGCAACAGGTAAGATGGGCTGGGCAAAGTGGTGAGACACGACATACGGTCAAAGTGACTGTCGAGAATCGCATTTTGGAAGGGACCCCCTCTCATAAGATTTGGACGGAAAATCGCGGGTGGGTGCCACTTGACGAACTGCGATACGTGGACACACTGCTCGCATGTCCAAGCATGGGCCCTGCGAGTCACTTGTCTACAATGGTGAACGATTCCGCCGATATCCAGAGTCAAAAAACAGAGAGTTGCGAGTCTACTTCGCGTCACAACGCGGAAGGACATTGCATAGGGCAATCTGGGAAGACGCAAACGGTCCAATCCCAGATGGATGGCACATTCATCACAAGGATCACAACCCGCTCAACAACAATCTCTCTAATCTCGAACCCAAATCGCCTATCAACCATCACGCTGAACACTGGACCAAAGAGCGAGCAGAATTCGCCAGAAGAAACATCAAACGAATCAGTCCGCTCGCCAAGGCCTGGCATCGAAGTGCAGCCGGACGCGCATGGCATACAGAGCATGGGCGCGACGCGTGGACTAAGCGAACTCCCATCAAAAGGGACTGCGTTCAGTGTGGGCGTGCATTCGAAGACATCGCGCGTCGCGACACAGACAGGTTTTGCAGCAACAACTGCAAGTCAATGTGGAGACGCAAGAGTGGAGTCGACGACGAAGACCGGATCTGTCCCATCTGCGGAAAGACATTCAGGATCAATCGGTATAGTCGAACCAAGACCTGTTCGAGCGTGTGCGGTGGAGTACATCACAGCAGAACAATTTGTTCCCGTGTTCGACATTGAAGTAGAAACTATTCACGAATTTTTCGCCAATGGGGTTTTGGTTCAGAATTCCACAGATGCCCTTCGCTACGCCCTCTTCGGCCGCTTCGGGCGCCCGCCGAACTACAGGACGACGCTGACAGGATGAGGTGGCAGGCTTTTCTCAATGGCCTAATGCGCGTCCTCGACATCAGATCCACTCCTCAGGTCAGAGAGATTCTCAACCGCGACCCCAACGTGGTAGACTCCCTCGCCATCCAGAGTGATTGGCAGCACGTAGTACCCTCACAGCCGTCGCCGGGCGTTGTTCGGGCGAGGAGGAAGTCATGACGAATTCACGAGACACGAATGGGCCGCTCGACGCAAATGCATCCGAGGACATGGCCCAGGCGAACCTGGCATGGGGCGACGCACTCGCATCGGCCCACGCCCTATGGCTCAAATGGCGGAATAGGGCGCTCATGGCAGAAGCGCAATGCAAGATACTCGCGCCCTGGCGAGATCGCTCACTCTCAGCGGAGGCCCGCTGTCAGGCCCTCGAGGCGGCCATCAGCGCCGCCGGTCTCGAGACCGTAGAGTGGGAGAATCACACAATGGGTCTCGTCAACAGGGGCGAGAGCAAGGACTGGGCGAACTTCCGTAGCGCACTCAACGACCTCACCACGAGACACCTGAATACCTTCCGGGTCGAGATGGATCATCTTGTCGACGCCTACTCGAAGCATGCGGCCCGGAAACAGGATGAGACGGAAGTCGAGAAGCTCCATGGATACGTCAAAGCGGCAATCGCAGCCAAGAGGGGGACGCCATGAGCGAGATCTATACTGAGGCAAGTCGACGCATCGCTACTGGGTCATCGATTTCGACGACTCCCATCAATGCGACGCTTGCAGCAAGACGCGCGGTGCTCGCCAAACGCCTACAGCAACTGAAAGCCGACCAGGACCACTGGAATCGGATGCACCCCGACGAGGAGCCCATATCTCTCGACTTCGACCTCACGGCCGACGTAGAGGCGGCGCTCGCAGCCAAGAGGGGGACGCCATGAGTGATAGCAAACTAGTGAAGTTCGAGTTCCACGGCGATGAGCTTTGGGCAACCTGGCGGAACGGGATTCTCTGGATCCCCGTGAAGCGCGTCTGCGAGTGCCTCGGCATCGACGAGAGCAGCCAAAGGCAGCGTCTTTTGCGGTCCAAATGGGCAGTTACGGCCATGGTAACCGTGACTGGACTAGATGGAAAGTCGTACTCGATGTTCTGCATCCACATCGACTCCCTGCCGATGTGGCTCACCACGATTCAAGCTTCGCTCGTCAAGGGGAAGCGTGTTCGAGAGAAGCTGGAACTCTATCAATGCCAGGCGGCCAAGGCACTACGCGACCATTTCATCGGTTCGCAGCAGACCATCAATCCGCAGATGCTTCGAAGCATCATCTCGGAGGAGTTGCTCCCGTACAAGCAGGAGAACGCCGATCTCAAGGCCATCGTTTATGACTCGCGCTCCGAAAACATGGAATTGAAGACGACCGTTCAAGAGTTGAGGACGATCGTCCAAGAGATTCGCGACGGGCAAAATGCAACGATTACCCCGACAGAACTCAAGCTACTTAGCGAAAAACTGGCCGACATCGCGAGACTGCGGAAGGAGCATGGGAAAGAGGGAGCTCTCTACATCACAGTCATGACTCAGATGTTTCGCTGGGGCGTGCTCAAACAATGCAAGTTGGCCAATATCCCATCTACTGCAGTCCCATATGCCTTCAATTGGCTCGACGGGCAACTCGACGAGTTCAAGCGCGAAGAGCGTGACAAGGCCAAACGTGAACGGGCCGAGAAGAAAGCAAAGGTCGCTCAAGAGGAGGCCAAGGCGGCCAAAGAGAAAGAGTGTCAACAGAAGCTCGACTTCACCGCTTCGGCAGAGGCCGCTGCGAAGCGGAGCAACTAGTAGTGCCCGAGTCGCAGGCCGTGCGTGACCCGGAGTCACTGCTCTGGGTCACCCCCGGCACCACCGACGGATACGAATCCGGCATCGCGCTGCACGGTGGGTACGAGCGCGATCTCCCCTGGCTCCGCGCCGAATACGAGAAGATTCTCGCGCGAGGCATGAGCGAAGAGAAGAGCGGCTCTCAAGTGCCCTGTGTAATAAGCAATGATGACATCAGGATGTTGATATACAAATGGCAGGCAGAGTTGTGTGAGATGTGGCTCAAGAGAGCCATTGAGCGGCTTGAGCGCGCAGGCATTTCGGCCAACAAACCATAAAGCATGGACTACTCCCGCCTCGAAGGCATCGAGAAAGCTCTCCTCGCCTTCGAGGCGAATGTCAGCCCGCGGTATCGCTATTTGGATTGCCTGGAGCGATGGGTAGAGGGCCGGCAGTACGAGGGGCTGACCGATTGGTTCGACACACGCAAGCCGCTTTTCGAGCGGGCGCCATGCATCGTCTATTTGCTGACCCGAGGAAGTATCGAGTCGAAACGCGACCTCGTGGTGGGCGAGGGACACTTCCCGGAAATCACTGCGTCGCCCGATGAGGACGACGAGGACTTCGACGAGGAAACGGGGCTCGGCCCCGAGGACTCGGAGACGCTCGACAGGTTCGTGCAGCGGGCGATGACGAAGGCCGCATTCGCCCCGGCCATCCGCGAATCACTCGAGCACGGGCAGGGCGTAGGCTCCGCTGTGCTGCTCTTCGGAGCGCGGAAGGGGCGGCCCTTCATCGAGACGACGAAAGCGAAGTGGAGCGAGCCCACGCTCGACAACGAGGGCAATTGCACGAGACTCGAGATTCGATATCCGTACCTCGATCCCTACAAGGACAAGGCCGGCAAATGGAAGGTCCGCGCCAAAATCTACCGGCGCGTTATCGACGAAACGACCGATACTACCTACCGCCCAGCGGACGCCGATGAGCAGGGCCGCGAGCCGGCCTGGTCAGCCAACCCCGAGCTGACCTATTCACATGGCCTCGGCTTCTGCCCCGTCATCTGGTACCCATTCGCGAAAGGGTGCTCGACCGCAAATCAGATAGACGGCAAGGCGGTGCACGATGGGCTGCTAGACGAGATTCGCGCACTTGACCAGGCGCTCTCACAGCGACATCGCGCGGTGCTATTTACTGCCGATCCGCAGTGGACTGAATGCGGCGTAGTCCCCGGGTCGAATCCATCATCAGTGGGAAACCGAGCGGTGATGCCTGCCACCCAACATGGTGGCCCAGAAGGCCCCGACAACAAGGGGACCGGGATGTACATCGAGCCGGGCAACATCGGCCCCGCTCGAAAGAAAGGCCCCGGCGAAGTCTGGCAGTATCCCGACAAGGACACGAAGGTCCAAATGCATTGCCTTCCCGGCGATGCGGTCAAAGCGACGATGGAACACTCGTCGGACCTGCGTTTGAAACTTTGCGAATTGCTTGCCTATGTCCCACTCGATCCCGAAAGCATCAAAGGCATCCGCACACTCTCGGGCAAGGCACTTACCGCCTTGCGCAAACGAGAGATCAATCGCTGCAATGGTATTCGAGACGACCTTGGGCAGCACTGCATCATCCCTGCCATTCGAATGCTGCTACGACTCTGTGTGGTGCTGGGCTCTCGCGGTAAGGGGGCGATTCGCGTCCCCGGAATACAGAAAACTCTCCCAATCCTCCAACGCTTCCTCGAAGAAGACCCCGATCTGAGGCTCATTTGGGGTTCGTACGAAGATGAAGACCCCGAAGAGGAAAAGGCCACGGTCGATACGGTCAATGTGGCGCTTACTGGGAAGTTTATCACCAAGCGCATGGCCGTGCAGAAGGTGAAAAACATCTTCGGAATCGAGAACGTAGACCAGGCAGTCGATATGCTCGAAGAGGAAGCTCAGCAAGCGCAGGAAAAAGAGCTCGATCTGATGGGATCCATGCACAAGCTCGCAAACGACGATGGGACTACAGGAAACCAAGGCAGCTCTGGCAGCAATGCTCTTGGCGGAAAGCCGCCTAAGAAAGCGTTTGGGGGCGGCAACAAATCTATGGCAACGAGTCCCCCAAAGTAGTCTCACACAGACCATCTCGAACTCCACAGCGATTGGGGCACTCGATTCATGGCATCGCGGGGTGTTGTCGGGGCATCGCGATCTCAACTGGATTGCAGAGCAATTCGATGAGGAGATCGAGGCAGTCGAGCCGCAAGAGCCGACATCACAGATCTCACGCCGGGCATCGTCAATCGGCCTGAACTACGAGCGCGCTGTTGCTCGATCAGCGGATGATGCAGAACGTGCAAATGCGAAGAATCCGATAGCCAGCGCGATAAGAGAAAACGCATACCGTCTTGACCGCATCGCAGCTACCGAAAACTCGATTGCATTCTCATCTGGTCGCCGAGAGTTCATCACTGCATCGGTCATCAATTCAGTTATCAAGCGCTCACGTGTTGTGCAGGTGTGGTTCGCGCTTCTCGACGCTTGTCGAATTTGTCAGGGGTTGAATGGCGAAAGAGTTCAACTGGGCGGCTCGTGGAACGGGCAGCTGCCCGGGTACGTACACGCAAGATGTCGATGTATTGATTCGTATGAGGTAACCGAAGAGTAGCCGTCGCCGGGCGTTGTTCGGGCGAGAAAAGAGAATGTGTCATGGCTGATGAAGTCACTCCCGTTATTGCTCCCACTCCCGTCGCTTCTCCCCCTCCCGCCCCTACGGCTGCTCCCGCTCCTGTTGCCACTGCTGAACCTACGCCCGCTGCCCACATGCCAGTCCCCGGAGAGCCGGGCTGGCTGAAGTCCAGACTCGATCAAGCTCGACAGACCGAGCGCAATGCCATCCTGGCCGAGCTCGGACTCACCGACATGGCCGCGGCCAAGACGGCCGTAGATACTGCATCAGCAGCGGCAAACTATACAGCGAGGCTCGCTCAGTTGGAAGCTGTAGCGAAAGTGCAGGCTGGCAACATGCTGATGGGTCTTACGGAACAGCAACAAGCCGCGGTGAAGGCTCTTGCCGGCGATGACCCCGCCAAACAGATGCAGACGATCATGGCTCTGCAACCAACCTGGGGACCTCCGCCGCCCCTCACGATCAAGAGCGAAGACCTGGCAACGAAGATGGCCACGGCAGGGACGATTGCTGCATCTAGTCCTCCGGCGCCCGTTCAGATAGTCCCCGGCGCGACCACCGCACCACCTCCAATTGCTCCCGCCGGCGCTTCCGCCGCCCCGCCCGACCATCGAGCCATCTACGAAGTAATGTCGGAAACCAACCCGTTTGCAGCCGCCGAGTACGGCGCGCTGCATCCCGAAATCTACACCCCGAGGACCTAACCTATGGCCACCGAGCGTTACTCGCCAGACTCCACTCAGCCGGCCGACGACGTGATTGAGTACTCGTCGTTCATCGGCGGGATCGACTTCGTGGCAACGCTCGGACAACCTGTGCGTCTCATCCAAGTCATCACCGCAGGGTCGGGCAGCCTCGTCGTCGAGACACGTCGTAGTGCTGCCACCAACGGTGGTGCTGTGAACCGAACACTCACAGGATTGATTGCAGGCGACCGCATCGGCCCCGTGCAAATCAACAAGATCATCGAGAGCGGCACGAACGTAACGAAGGTGCGAGTCTACCTGTAATGCACCTCGGGTTCGACTACGCGATCGACGAGATGGGTGGCATGAGCTCTGGATTGCTACCAATCGGTAGTTCCGATGCGTCCGCATCGGTGGGTCCATTTGCCACTGCAAGCGACTATTGGGCATCGGAGACTTTGGCCGGCGGAGACATGACTGCGGGCAATTCGATCGTTGCTCTGATCGAGTTGCTTCCGACGGCGTGCGGCGCAATAGTCGCAATTTTGGCACATGCGAGTGCAACTACTGGATGGGAGCTTACTGCGCTGGTTACTACTGGTGTCGCAGCGATGTCATTCAAGGCCGTTGGTGGCTCTACGTATCAACTTGGGGCCATATCTCCTGGCCTGCACGCGATCGCTATTACGGCCACTGCTGCGGGACCGATTCGTTCATCAATGGACGGATTCACGGTCTATCAGGCCAATGCAACCAATCCCATCTCATCCAACAGCTCAAGCGCAGTCATCAGCTTAGGGAATTGCGTGCAAGTTGCGTCGCAACCATGCAAGACAATCTGTGTGCTCGAGTACGCACACATTGCGGCTGAGATGTCTGATGCAGAACTCGTGGCGGCCTCGCTTTCAACCATCGCGACGAACAGATACATATTGCCAGACTCGGTGCGCTCTCACGCCTCTCTGACTACTGGATTATCTATTAGTAGAGATTGGAACGGCGTGACCTCTACCATAACGCCAGGCGGTGGCATCGATAGACCTGTCTTCACGATACATGGGTCGACACCATTCAACACCATCCCAGAAGAAACAGTTTACGAGATTCCACAGGCGTACTGGGGAGACAACGCACTCTGGCAAGCACAGACAAATTACGTGCTTCGGAATCAGTTTGCTAGGGCCAAATGCGCAGTCGCATCAGGTGCAACGAATACATCTCTGGCGTCGTCTACAACATTCGCCTCAGGATTTTCGTCGCCAGTCACAGACGTGTGTTGGGACGGGAACAACTTCTACGCTGTGGACTACACGTCGAATGACGTAAAGGCGATCACGCCGGCGGGAGTGGTAACCACTTTCGCCACAGGGCTATCGCATCCGTATGGCATCTGCTGGGCTGGCAATAACTTCTACGCCACATCTGGGAACACTATCGTTCAGATTACTCCAGGAGGAGTTGTCACTACGTTTGCAAGTGGGTTCGCTACGCCAATTGGGATCTGCTGGGATGGCAGCAACTTTTACGTCTCGAACTACAGCGGGAATAACATCAAGAAGATCACGCCGGCTGCAGAGGTTACTACATTCGCCTCTGTCACCACTGCGCGATGGGTCATCTGGGATGGTAGCAATTTCTACGCTATCAGCGGCACAACTACCATCGTCAAAATAACCCCAGCAGGAGTAGTTTCTACCGTCACGGCCGGTTTGATCGGCGCAGACGCGATGTGCTGGGATGGCACCAACTTCTACGTGACTAGTAATAGCAATGGAATTGTCTATAGAGTCTCTCCTGCCGGAGTAGTGACGATAGCGCTATATGGTTTGGGCCAACCGTACGGGATTAGTTTTCTGAATGGTTCGATGTATGCTTGTGATGGTGCGCAGATCATCAGAATCAAGTTACTCTCGCATCGAATAGCAGTCGACCTGTATTGCAATTATCTAGCAGAAGAGCGAATAGGAGTCTTCGGCAATGATGTGTACGAGTGCTCCATAGGCAGATCTAGCGCATCCAGCACTGCCTTGTTGCAGACTGCTGACTATTACATGCCGGCGACCAACTCAACCATTGATGTAGTAGATGGCACTCAGACCCGCAACGCGCCGCCAACGATCTGGGGAACTTTTGTGCGCGCAGTGCGATGTTCGGCTGGAGTGCTGACATGTACTAGACCGATGGCTCCTATGCATCGAGTAGTCATCTATCAAGATTCGATCTCGTGGGGATATGTGACCGTAACCCCATTCGTCCAATCGTGGGGAATGCTTCTGCGCTCGCATGGGCTCGGGGCTGGATGGGACATTACTGAAGAGGCATACGGTACTCGAGCATTAACGGATGACGTTACATCCAATAGTCACGATGTGGATGCGACGAAGTTGGCCGCATTGGTCGGACGACTTGCCAGCGCGTGCGATGGCATATCGTCGAATGTGCTGATCGTGGCGATGGGCACCAATGATTGCGGCCATTCACTTCCATCGGGATACGCAACCAGAGCAATCGGTTTTGGCATTCTGTATGCAGCATTTCTGGATGCATTCCATGCTTTACGCCCAGATGTGCAGATCGTGTGCATCACGCCGCTCACACGCGCGGTGATCGAAGCTGATTTAGTCCCGTACAGATCAGAAATTGTGACTGATGTGACTGATCGGTCTGCATGGGGCAATGTCACTACCATGGATGGTCCTTCCATGGTTACTTATCCTGCCAATTTCACAGACGGCACTCATCCTAACGATGCAGGACATGTCCAGTTCGAGGCTGCGGTTCGTGCAGTGCTTGGATACTGAGGATTAATCATGTCGGCAACATATGACGTATGGGGACCTGTCGAAAGTGGTCTCTTTGAGGCATACTATGAGGCGGGGCAGGGATATACCATGTCAGGGGGAGGAGTCCAATATTGGGATGATCTAACTGGACATGGTCACACTTTTGGATTCCAGATATTGCCGACCCCGATAGCGTCAGACGCTGCATATGATGGCCGGCCGACACTTGACATGTCCCCTAACTGTTACGGGTTTTCTACTGGGTGGGCTGGCTTTTCAAACCCAGTGACCATATTTGTTGCCGGAGAATGCCATGGCTCTTCAGGCGGATTCATATCATTGGCTAGTTACGCTGACGGGTTATTGTATGCATTATCATCCAGCACAGTGTCGCTGTATACGTCAGGTTTGCAGATAACAGATACCGGATTGGACGCGAACCCAACATGCCTAATAGGTGTCCTGAATGGCGCGAGTAGCAGACTGTACGTTAAAACACGAACAGCAGTGACAGGTACAACTAAAGCCATTACGTCATCGAATGGCATATGGCTTGGGAAGTGGGGCACAAGCCCATTGAATGGGAAAATAGCCTGTGCCGGGATTGCTCTGTCGCAATCTACGACGATGGACAATCTGATCATAAGGTGGATGGCCCATAGATATAAATTGATTTTGAGGGCATGATGAGCGAAGGACGCATGTATCAGATGACCCCGATGGGCATCAGGGAGGGCAATGGTCTCATCAAGCTCGACGTACCTGTCGAGAAGATGATCGATGTACGCCCCACGACAGTCTTCCAGCGCACCCCTGTGCAGCCTCCCGAGGAGGACGCCCCGGCGCAGGACATCAAGCCCTCAAAGTCCATCCCCACCAAGCTTCGTCCGGGCGACATCCTGAAGATGGCGCAAGCGCGTGTGCGCGAGATTCGCGTCGAATTGCGCGAGCATAAGCGCCTAGAGAAAGAGCTCGCAGAGCTCGAAAGACTCATCGCAGCCGCCAAGGCAACTCCTCTGGCAGCCGTCCGTCCAATCAATCCAGCCCGCCGAACCGGCGGAGGAGAAAAGCCATGACTGCATACAGCGGCCTCGTCCGAGGCGTGAATCTCATCGCCGGCTCTCGTGGAGTTGGCAGCAACCACGCCTACGAACTCGCCATTGGCATCACGCATGCGAGCGTTCCGGGCGACACCATCACAATCACCGGTGTGCCGGCGCGTATCCAAGAGAGCCGCAAGAGCGGGCGTACCTTCAACTATCTCTACGCCGTACCATTGAATCCTTGCGTCGATGCAAGCGGGAACAAAATCGGGTTCGGCGGGACAGCAATCGCCAATTCTAGCGGGACATTGACTCTCTACCTGGTAACCGATCAGGGAACCACAGCTGCCACCGCTACGGCGATGGAAGGTCTCTCGATTGCCGTGTTCGGCTACGACACCTGAGAGCCATGCCTTTCAAGTCGAAAGCGCAAAAGGGCTATCTGTACGTGCATCATCCGACGGTAGCCAAAAAGTTCCAGGCAGACACATCGAAGAAGCAGGAAGCCAAACTGCCTGAGCACGTGAAGAAGAGCCCGAAGAAAAAGTAGGGTTGCCTTCGTTCCGGTAACGATCTGGATCGTTACTGTTTCGCCGTCGCCGGGCGTCATACGGGCGAGAAAGAAGCAATGATGGCACATAACCATGCAACGCCTTCGGGCTTGTCAGTGTCGAGTGGTGGTCGTTTTCACACCGTCGATGACCTGCCGAATCACGCAAAGGAAGTAGTTCAGCAACAGTTACTTGCTCGACCTGAACTCGTCGCAGAGGGAATGCGAACGGTGCGAGCGATGCGCCTTGCCTCGTCGCTCAGGGAGGTGCTTGCGAAGCAGCTACATGCTCTGGTGGGTGGCGATAAGGTGAAGACGGCCTTCGCTGCTCTCGAGAGCCTTGTGGATCACGAGGACATGCTTGTTGTGCAGAAGGCAGAGCAGGAGAAGCGGGATGTGGCCCGGGCCAAATTCCTCGAGGATCAACAGAAGATAGAACAGGGGATGCAGAAAGCAGGTGGCCGGCGATGACCACCATCTGTCTGTCGATGATCGTGCGCAACGAGGCGAAGGTCATCAAACGATGCCTCGCCTCGGTCAAGCGCCACATTGACAGCTACGCTATCGTCGACACGGGCTCGACCGATGGGACGCAGGACATCATTCGCGCTGAACTCTCCGGAATTCCCGGATACATCATCGACCGTCCGTGGGAGGATTTCGCAACAAATCGGAATCAGGCTCTTCAGCTAGCGATGACCATCGGCGCTGACTTCGCGATGGTCATCGACGCCGACGAGGAGTTGCGATGGCCCGAAAAGGCCGACATGCGCTCGGTCCTCACGAAGCCTATCTACGGCATCAGCCTCCGGCTGACGGGGAGTAGCCAGACGTGGACACGGACGTTGTTGCTCCGCCTGAACCTCCCCTGGCGCTGGATTGGGAGAGTTCACGAATCCCTCGAGACGCCGGGTGTCGAGCTGGGTCCTCAGGACAAGGTGCTCTTCGGCAACGTCTACATCGCCAGCCATGGAGACGGAGCCCGAAACTCGGGGAAAGACCGACGTGCAAAATATGCGCGCGACCTCAAGGTCCTGAAAAAAATGCTCCGAGAGGACAAGGATAATAAGGCCCGCACCCAGTATTATCTGGGACAGACATACATGGGCCTGTTCGACTGGGATCGAGCCATTGATGCTTACGAAAAGCGCATCGCGATGGGCGGATGGTTCGAGGAGGTCTACTCGAGCATGACCCAAATCGCGCTCATCATGGGCCTGCGGGGCGACCACTGGCACGATATCGCGCGCGCGTACGAGCGGGCATACGAGTACCGCCCAGAGCGTGCCGAGGCGCTATTCGAGCTCTGTGTGCTGCACAGGGACCAGGGCAATCACGCCCTGGCTGAGATGTATTCCCGGGCCGCCTGCCGCATTCCCCGACCGTCGGATGTCCTTCTCGTGGACGAGGATGTCTATGCCTGGCGGGCTGCAGACGAACTTGCCGGTGCTCTGGCTCGAATGGGCCGCAAGGAGGAGGCGCAAGGAATCCTCCAGCGCCTCATCGACTTGAAGGGCCTCCCCGAAGAAGAGCGAGCTCGAGCCAGAGAGAATCTGGCGATGCTCGATGAGCCCCCCGAAGGCTCATCATCCCAAGCAGCTGCTTGAGCAACAATCCTTCGAAACAGATGCCTCCAAGACTGCGCACTTGCAGTCGACGCATCGGAGCGCAGGGCAATTGTCCTGCAAAACGCGCTGTCGGCACACCATAGGAAGTGAGTGTCGCAGCTGGGCCGTTCTGTGATTTTGAGCGGTCTGGCAATCGCAGACCGCTACTTTGTAGGTCTGCATAATGTATGTACTTAACCCCTTAGGTCCCGATGAGCAAACATATTTGCGCTACGGGAGGACGATACGACAGCTCGGGATTCGCAAAGGACTCCGTGTACTGTCTGATAGGTATGGCCGAGAACCGACGCCCAGCCCGCTAAGATGGCTCTGGTCACTGCTTGTTGCGGTCATGTTGCCGTGGCAAAGAGCTGTGCAATTCTGCGCACTTGCACTTGTCGGACCGGTCACATTCATTGCAGTAGAGCCTCTTCTCGGAGAGCGCGCCTATCTGGTTGCGATTCTGGCAGCGACTTCGCCCATTGTGTGGACGGTCGGTCGAAGGGTCCTCCAAGACGTTCCGGTAGCGATCATCGTTCTGCTCTGCCTCGGGTGTGCCGCGAGACACGATGCGTTCTCGCTGAGCATCACTCTATTCTGTCTCCTGGCCTGCCGGGAAGCGGCCGTACTCATGGTGCCTGCCATTGTCACGGTCTGGCTGCTCACCGGCGGGCCGGTAGGCCCTCTGCTCTGGTCGATTGGAGCGTCAGGGACTGCCAGCCTCATTGCCTTGATAGTTCTCTTTGGAAAGCGCCTGCCGGGCCTCCTTAAACGATTCGCGACGGGAACCGATTGCGAGTACGCGCGCACCCACAAGGGGACCTATCACAGACTCCTTGTCGATCTCATGATGGTGTCGCCGCTCACGTGCATTCTGGCATGCGCTGGCTGGCACATCTCGCTTCCTATCACATGCGCCGCCATCACCATCATTGGCATTCACGCGGTGCTTCCAATACGCAATTTACGATTCATCATTGCAGCCGATCTCCTACTCCGAGGTGTCGCTGCACTCGCAATCCCAATGTGGTGTCTCCCTATTCTCATTGGGGTGGACATCTGTATTGCCTACAAGATTAGAAACGTCTACGACCCCGTGACGTTCTCGCTGGCATCCGCTTTCGGTATGCCTAAGCAGATAGAAATGAAATAGGTTACGCGCCGGGGCCTCGAGTCCGTTAACGGCGAAAGGATAAAGCTATGCCTGGATATTCACGGGCAACGATGCCCAGCGAGTTCTACGACATCACGAAGGACATGCTGCTCAGGCAGCCCGAGCCGCAGTACGTGTTTTGGCTTATGTTCCGTGATGCAATGCGCGTGCAACTCACGCCTCCATCGAGCATTGGATTGCAGCTGCCCGGTCGTACGGTGGCAGGCGTCGGAGCGGACTATGTCACTCCAGAGCGAGACCGGCTCATGCTATCCGACCCGCTCACCACTGAGCTCATCGCCGCTAAGGTCGACTTCGCCGCTCTTCCTGGGCAGACGGTCCGCATCAATCGGCCGCTGTTCACGAACACAATCTATACCGAGGCGAGTCGCCGAATCGCTACTGGGTCGTCGATTTCGACAACTCCCATCACGATTAGCGGGCAGCAAACCGACCTCACCCTCTTCCGCTATGCTGGTCCCTACGACACCGTGAACAGCTGCGTGGCGCCCTACGCTATCGAGGCATTCGATGCGAATATGGGCGTACACAATGCCGCCCGCATCGTGGGCACTCACCTCGCTCGAGACTTCCATCGCTTCGTTGACGCTGTGCATGTGGCGCTTCTCGATCTCAGTGCCACTACGGTCTACCCGGCCGGTATGACGGCGGACAATGATGCGACGACAGCCGGAGCGTTCCCATTCACGTACGCGCTTGTGTCGGACGTGGAACAGCAGATGGATACGGCGAATCTGCCGAGGTTCTCCGACGGTCATCGCATCATGGTTTGCACTCCAGTCCAGAAGCAACAACTTCGGAATGATGTACAATACCAGCGCGCCAGCCAGTACTTCCGAGAGATGAACATCTTGTTCGGCCAGACCTACTTCGGGTCGGTCAACAACTTTCATCTCTTCGTGAACAACACCAACACCATCACGCCCAACGGATCGAGCGTCAACATCCACCACGGTTACGCCATGTGTCCAGGCGTTTTCCTCGGCGGCATGGGCCGACCTCCTGTCGTCATCCCGGCCAGCGATGACAACTACGGCGAGACCGTGAAGGTCATCTGGAAGGGTGACCTCTCATTCGGTCTGTCGGATGACCGATTCGTGTATGGCGTGCACTCATCTGCCTAGTCGCTAGGCGTTCAGTCATAGACAAGAACGTAAGCGAAAGGGAAAGACCATGGGATATCGAAGATACAACGTGAGTTCGACTTCGGGGAGCTTCTCCGGAGCAACCACGACGGCGGGCTACGGACCGGCTCTTTTCATCGGTGAGAACACGAGGCAGGTGCAAGATCTGTCGGCGTACGTGTCTCTCACTGGGACCATCACTGGCGCCACGATGGGCCTCAAATGGCAGGGCAGCAATGATGCGGCTACATGGGTCGACGTCGCGAATGGCCCCGCGAACACAGCAGCCACCGTGCTCATCACTGGCACAGGGACTGCGGCAAACGTCGCCAAATCCGTGGAAGCACCAGTTGGAGTCTACGGCTACAAGTACGCCCGGTCCGGCGTCGTTTGGACCTCCGCCACAGCAGGTGGAGCGACGGACGTCTACGCGATGGGCTACATCTATCGCCAGCGCGATCCTGGCGAAGTGCTGTTCTAGGAGCTGGTGATGGCGCTCCTCGAAAGCGAATTGGAACTGATTCGCTGGGAATTGGGTTGGAATGCTCTCAGCGTAGGAGCCATCCCTTACATCGGTATCGCAGCGATTTTCGAGAAGGTCGTCCAGCCATATCTGCTCTCTGGACTCATCACATACAGCTCCACGCAGGTGGTTGCGGCCGATACCCCAACGGTCGTGGCCCTCACGCTTGGAGCTGTTTCAGGCACGAATACGCAGGGAACGGCGGTTGCCGTGCACGTAAACGACACCCTCGTTGTGGATGTAGCCTACGCGCAGGAGACCGCCGTGGTCCAGGCAATTCGAGGCAACTCGGTCTCGGTCGAGTTGCGCTTTGCCCATTCCGGAACGTACCCCGTGACAGTGCAGGGAGGAGAGGCCATCGTGCGTTGGCTTCTCCGTCGGTGCTGGCTCATCCGAGAACGCATCGCGAACAGTGAATCACGAGCCGGCATCAAGAAGGTCGATGAGATCGAGTTCTTCCAGGGCAAGGCTGGCGGTGGAACCACTTTCGAAGAACTCACCACGCGCCAGAAGTATTGGCGTTCCGAGTTGAAACGTATTCTGTTCGGCACAGGCGACCCGACGATCTCATCCATCTCAGGTGGTGGCTCGGGCATCTCGGTCTACTGAACATGGCCGCCCCTCCGTCCCCCACGTTCCGGGAAGACATCCTCCCGGATATCGACGACATCCGGGGCATCCCGAACGAGCTTGGTATACGCCTGTATACCGTCTCGCTTCGCACCACGATCTGGACGGGAGATGCGACGCTCATCGGGATTGGACGAGGAACGAAGACCACCACCGAGACCCCCATCGTCCTCGCCAACGGCGCGCCCCCGAAGGTCCGTCGCGTCGGCTACAAGGAGACCATCGCGGCCGGCGGGAAGTACCAAGAGGGCGACTTCCGCATTGGGCCCTTCACGCCTCCGTATCAGTATGGCGGGGTGCCGTTTTCCCGCATGGCACCCATCCCCACGGACGCCCGGAAGCATTATCACTTCATTCTGAAGGGTCCGGACCTCCCCGCTTCTGGGATGCTTTGCGAGCCCGTGCAGGAGGAGGCCGACCGCAACTTCTCCCGTTATTTGGTCGTAAGACCGGAAGGAGTGGCGGCATGACTTCCCTTTTCTTGACCTCATCATGAGGTGCCAAAAAGGGAAGCCATGATCGTCGCTGTCGTCAAGACCGCCGAAACCCGCCATGCAGCGGCCAGCATCTGTCGAGACCTCCTTGCCGGAGTCCCACATGTGCTCGACGGAGTGGTCACGGAGGTTGCAGAGCACGCCCAGCAACACCCCGAATTCTACACGCCCCGCCACGGCATGGCAGGCCTCCAAGGAGCGACGAAGCATCGATTGATCGAGGCCAGCAGCGTCCGGGCAACCGCACGCGTGGAGAACGCCCGTCCCTATGCCGCGGCCGTCCACATGGGCGCCAAGCCGCATCCAATTGTGGCGAAGAACGCTCCCTTTCTCGTCTTCTTTTGGCCGAAAGTCGGCCATGTCGTTCACTTTCGTCGAGTCAATCACCCCGGAAACAAGCCGATGCCATTCCTACAGACTCCTGTGCGATACGGTGAGCAGAGGCTGGTCATCGCTCTCTACGACCTTCTCGGCAACGCGGTCCGCCGGTATTCGCGGTAATGCTGGGGTACGGCTCATTTCAGTATGGCGGAGTCGTCTATCCGATTCCGGCCGTCGCAGCGGACACCAACCTCCTCGAGATATGCGATCCGGGACTCGGTGCGCTTCTGCAGTTCTTTCGGTCGCTTCTCGATGCATACGTTGGCCCAGTTCTTCTTAGCGCCGCGGCGAACGATCCAGAGATTACGGTCACTATCGGAAACATCCTTCCGCTCGACCCGCTTCGGATTGGCTCGCATACCACTTTCAAGTTCCCGATTCTCTGTGGATGGCGACTGAGCGCCGACTACGACAACCGCACGATTCCCTGGCGCCAAAGCACATCCAAGATTCGCGTCGCCTACGTCCTTCCTCCGCTCGACGCTGACCGTCTTCTCGCTCTCGATCCGATTCTGACCTCAGTCGAGCGAGTCATTGACCGGTCACTTTTCCAGGCATTCGACCCGAACTTCCTCGCTGGTCAGACGGTATTCACCGTTAATGGCATATGCAACGCGAAGCTCATCTCGACGACGCGAGGGCAGTACCAACTCGCCCAAGAGATCGACTTCGGTGCTGTCATTCTCGACCTTGAAGTCGAAGAGCGACAGATGCCTCACGTCTCGGGTGGACCGTTTACAGACTCTCGTCTTCAGATTGATAACGCTTCCGATACCACTATCGACCCTGTGTTCCAGGTGGCTATCGGAGGCGAGATAGACGAGCGCGTGACCGGCACAGCAGCCGGTGTATTGCCAACACTATCCGGTTTCTAGGAGAGGCCACATGGTTGCATTTGCTGATCTGCTCGTCCGAGCGGTGCCGGGGATCTGCGTCTGCAGGACGCCGATCTCATCGATGAAAATTGCATACATCGGGCGTCGCTACGACCCACACGGGGACTCGACCAAACTTGAATCTGAATTCCCTATCCTGCCAGAGGGTGAACGGGTGAAGTCTTCACAATTTATCCGTAAGGCTATTGCCGACGGCGAGCTTGTCGAGCTCGGGAAAGTAGGCTGACAATGCCCGGTACTATCAATCTGACAGGTCTGCCGTCGAGCTATGCAGTCCCGCTGACGGCAATTGAAATACGCTTTGGGATGGGCCCGAGTGCAGGTGGCGCTGGCGTCTATTCCGCACTTCTGATCGGAAACAAGACGAGTTCCGGGAGTGCCGCTGCAGCCACCGTATACCCCAACAGCACGACAGCGATGTCGACGGAGAACGACGTCATCACGCTCTTCGGGCCGGGCTCGGAAGCTCATCGCATGTACAAGCGGTTCGTAGCCAGCAATGGTGGCGCGACCACTTGTTACATCGTCGCTCCTGCAGAGGATGCAGGTGCTTCGGTGGGCACCATCACATTGACGTTCGCTACCACAGCGACGGGGCCAGGCGTTTCCCGCACCTACGTGGGCGATGAATTCGTCGACGTTGGCATCTCCACTACCGATACTCCGGCGGAGATTGCGACAGCGGTAGCTCAGGCGATCAACAACGAGAGCAACTGGGCGGTGACTGCAGAGGCACCAGGCGGAGCTCCGACAACAGTCCTCATCACCTCGAAGAACAAGGGTCCTCGAGTCAATGAGATCCGCGTCCGCAGCATCATCATCGGGACGCCGGCGACAACCGTATCGGGTGCCGCCACCTCTACTGCATTGAGCGGTGGGGCGACGGAGGATGACTGGACGAACACTCTCGCCGAGATCCTCTCTTCTCGATACTACTACATCGTATCTCCGTCGACATCCGTTGCGGGGCATACGTTTGATGATCTGCTTTCGCAGGTCCTCACGCAGGCATTGCCGGTCAATGGGACGCGCCAAGTCGTCATTGCTGGGTCAGTAGACACGCAATCGAACGCCAGCACTGTGGCCGCCAATGCGCTCGTGAACACACCACGAGCTCGCATCATATGGCAGGAGTCGAGCGAGTGGACGGCAGGTGAACTCGCAGCCCATTACGCGGGAGCCAAGGCCCTGTTCGACACAACACGGAGCCCAAAGTTCAACTTCGATGGGTTCGGCTCGACGAACACAACGCAACAATTCTGGAAGATCCCTCCTCAGAGCTTGAAGGCCAAGAGGCCGACAGCCGGCATCTCCGGAAGCATCTCAGCCGCGGTCAATAACGGTCTGACTTGCATCGCGACCCTGAAAGATGGCTCCGGAACGTACGTGGTCATGGATGTGACCACGAAGCACAAGAACGCCGGGAACTACGACTACCGCAATCGCGATGGTCACATCACAACGGTGTGTGACTTCTTTGCGGATGATTGCGAAGTCGTTCTCGATGAGATGCGTATAGGCAAAAACCTCGTCGACAATCCTCCGCAGGGCACCATCCTCACCGACCCAGACACGGTCTACCCGGCACTCGTGGGAGCTCGAGTGAAGAAGATCATCGACGACTACGGGGAGGACGGGAAGTTCAAGCACGTCGAGACCATCAAAGCCGGTACCTACTGGCAAATCTCCGCGGTCAATCAGAGCCGTTCCGAAGGCTATGTGCCCGCCCAAGTCGCCAACCTCCACCACCAAGCGGTTCTCCTCGTCGACGATGTCTCGACGCTTACCGCATAAGGAAGGACGACGAACATGGCTACGAGCACACGACTCTACGCAAACATCACGGTCTACAAAGAGGGCGCTCTCTTCACCGAAGAGAATCAGGTCAGAATCACGAGAGACTACGGAAACAAGCCGGTCTACACGGTGGCGCGCGGTTGGGCTGGCATCGTGAAGGGTGCATCGGAGATTCGAGTGAGCATCCGGAGCGCTGTGCCATCGACAGGCGTCGAATATGACCCCGGCCCGGATGGCGTATCATGCGTGAAGCGAACGTACACGTTCGTTCGTGGAGGCCAGCAGCTCACCGCGGACTTGATGGTACTCACTGACGAGACAGGTCACCAGGTCAACAACGAATCAGAAATGAACTACGATCTGATGGGCAAGATGACCCAATGGAGTCCGCTGTAACCAATGGCATTGCCCCCTACCAACATTGAGGCTGTGGACCTCTACGAGCGGCTCACGTCCATGCCTCGGCCGCATGAAATGGTCCCCTTCCCGCGCAAGGATGCGGAGGGGAACCCGATGGGTCAGATCCCCATCTGGCCTCTCAAGGAGAATGAGATTCTGCAGGCGGAAGCCGCTGCAACGGCCTACACGCGCAAGCTCCTAGAGAACACTCCACAGCCCACAGGGGGCGACGATTTCGGCTACAGAGAGGTCTACAACAACGCGATGTGCACGGAGATCCTCCAACGTGCATGCCGCAAGGTGAAGGTCAATCCCGAGACGGGTGAGTCGACACCGTTCCTGAATTTGCCCCTTTTTCTGAAGACGGCCGACCTCCGGAATGCACTCATCCACGACGAAATCGGTGTGCTCTTCAACGAGTACATGCTCGTTCAGAGACAGCTAGGGCCCATCGCGAATCAGTTATCCAAAGTCGAATGCGAGGCGTGGCTCAAGCGTCTGCAGGAGGGAGGGGAGCGCATGGGGCTCTCTTTTTTCTCCTGGGCGGCTCTGATCGACCTGGTGAGTTTTATGGTCGACCGGATCACGAGCTTACAGACGGAGCTATCCTCTGCTGGGTTGCCGCACGAAGATATCGAAAGTCCTACGAGTCCAACATCGAAGAGTGACGATAGCCCCACTCCAGTCTGAGGATAAGCCAATGGCCCGTATCGATCGTTCTGCAACATGTTCGGTCGATGCGGGCCTTTGCTGCATTTGAGATATGCCCGCACTTCCTCCCGTAACAGTTGACTTCCGAGTTGGCGGACTTCAAGGCGTAAAGCAAGCCTTCGCCAGCTTCGATCAGATGCTCGCTCAGCTCGAGCAGCGGGAGGGACAACGTGCATCTGCCGGAGCTCGCGCACGTGTAGAATCAGAAACGAAAGCCAGTGCCATCATTCGCCGAGGGCTCACCGAGGAAGAACGCACTCGGGAGAGAATGGCGAAAGAGGCCGAGCGAGCTGAAAAGCGAAAAGCCGACGAGGCTATCCACCAGGTCCAGCGTGAGACTCGTGAGAAGGAGCGGCTGCAACAGCAATACGCCCGCCAGCACGAACGCATCGTCCAAACCTCTCTGAGGTGGGAGCAGACCGCACGAGAGCGGGCTGACCGCGAAACTGAGCGGTCGATGCGCTCGGCAATGCAGCGTCGCGAGCGAATGATCCGAAGCGTTGGCGGTGTTGTAGGAGGTGGAGTCTCCGCAGGCATCGGGATGGCGGGCCGCCTGGCCGGCGTCGCTGCTGGCGTCATGGGAGGATTCTCCGTGGCTGGCGCGATGCAGGCTGGTATGCGCGAAGAGTCAATGGCCGGCGAATTGATTCGCGGGTCAGTCAATAGTTCAGGCGTCAATCGAGCGGATGTAGTGTCTGCGGCCAAAGCGCAGACGATTCGAGTTGGAGGTACGACCGAAGACAAGCTTGCTGGGCTAGGGACCTTCGTGCGCAAAACTGGTGATATGAAGGCGGCCATGGACATGTTGCAAGAGATGTCCGACTTGTCAGCAGCCACTGGTACTCACTTCGAGGACATGGGAAGCACGGCGGCCGAGGTATTCTCTCAGCTAAAAGAAGTCGGACAACAGAATCAGACTATGGGAGTGATGCGTTCTCTTGCCGGGATGGGCCGGGCCGGTGCAGTCGACATCAAGGATTTAGGACAATATGGTGGGAGATTGGCGGCCAGTGCAGCGATGTTCCAAGGAGACATATCAGGGAACATCGGCCAACTGGGCGCAGTAGCACAGCTGGCGAAAAGATTGGGTGGTGCAACAGATGCAGCCGAGGCGACAATGGCTGTGCAGCACCTTGGTGCTGATGTCGCCAGGCAACGAGCGCAGGAGCATCTCGCTAAATACGGAATCAACGTATGGGCGAACAAAGAGAAAACGATGCTCCGAGGTCCTGAGGATATCATCACAGAGTCCGTGGCAAAAACAGGCGGGAACCTGCAAGCCCTGCAGGAGATCTTCGGAGAGCGATCAATCCGTGCCGTGCGTGGAGCTCAGGTCGCCTATCGCAGAGCGGGCGGCGGATCGGCGGGAGAAGCTGCAATTCGTGCCCAGTTTCAAGAGCTACGCACGACGGCTCTGTCGAAGGAGGACGTCTCTCGAGATGTGGCGATGGCCAAGGAGGAGACAGAGCGAAAATTGCAGATCGCAACGGAGGAATACCATAAGGTCCTGCAAGACAAGCTCCTGCCCCTGCTCCCTCAACTGGTGAATCACCTCACGGCACTCGTTCCGGCTCTCTCGCGATTCCTCGGGTTTTTGGCGGAGAATCCGTTTAAGGGGATTGGACTCATCCTCACCGCGGCAATCACCGGAGAAATTGCGAAAGCCGGCCTAGGACTCGCCGTGAAGTCGGCCATCGAAGCCGCCCTTCGCGGCTTACTTCCCCCCGCTGCATCTGGAGCCGCTGGCGCTGCTCCGGCCGCTGCTGGACTGCTCGGGAAGGCCGCGGCGGCAACAGGAGCCAGCAGTGGGTTAGGCCTCCTCGCTGGTGCTGCACTGCCCGTTGCAGCCGGTGTGGCGGCAGGAGCAGGCGCAGCAGCATACTTCCAGACGACGAGCGACAAGACTCGAGCCGGCGTTGCAGAGCTCATCGCACAAGCACAGACCCCAGCCGACGCGGGTGCGGCAAAGGGAAATGTTGCACGCCTGCAGGAGATGGTGGAAAAGGCCAAGGCCTCGAAGAAGTTCGAGCAAATGGTGGCCACCAGCCCGGTACCGCTCCCGCTGGCGAGCTCGAAGACGGCGGAGACCCATGTCCTCGCCGAGTCTCTCCCGAAACTCACACAGGCCCTCGAGGAGGCCACGCGCAAGCTCAATGAGTTCGGAGGTGCCGCGGGCGAGGCGAAGGACCAACTCGGCACTGGCGACGGGCGTGCGAGTCAGACGGACCCATCGAGAGGGCCGATTCAGATCGGACACTGACCATGGCGAAAGCGCGAGACCTCGACATCCTGCTCCAATTTCTCCCTGCCTCATGGCGCGGAGTGCCCTTCCCCGTTGCCGATTTCGACATCTCATGGAGCCACGATCATGCCGTCCACAAGGTATACAAGCAGCCCGTCTCCAACATCGAAACTACCGGACGTAATAGTCGAGAATTCGGATTCGACATTCCCTTTCGAAACGGAGTCATTCCTGGACCCACCGAAGATGACCTGCGAGGACGGATCCTCTACCCGGACGTATATCTGGCTTTCGTCGACGCTTTCAACGAAGACACCGCAGGAGACTTGATCCACCCTTCAGTGGGAAAAGTAAACTGCAAGCCGGGGCAGATAAGAGTTATCGGGAGCGCGCAATCACGCGATGGCGTGATGGTGCATGCGACGTTCACCGAGTCGGATGATACCCCAGAAGGGAATGCCCCTCCTCCGGATTCTCCTGCCCCAATGACTGGAATCGCATCGGAAGCCGAGAATCTCGATACGATGCTTCTCGTCCTCAAGCCTCCTCCCCTAGACGATGACACCGGGGAACCGTTTACATCATTCGCCCAATTCGGCGCTCTCCTGCGAGCTCCGTTCGACACACTCTCGCTTCTCTCGACTCGAGTTGGCAACGCCATCGCAGCGTTTGGGGATCAGCTCGACCGCCTGCAGGAGTCAGTCTCCCGGCTCAACGACGTGAGCATGTGGCCCATCCTAGACTCGATTGGAAAACTGCGAGACAGTCTCATCGATCTCACTGTCGCAGGTCAGAAAGAGGCACTCAAACTCCACAAGTACGTGACCCCGCACGATATGACAGTGAGTGACATCTCGAACTTCCTGCAGGTCGATTTCGAATCGCTCATCTTGGCGAACCCATTTCTGTGTGACAGTCCCATCGTGGTGGAGAACACCACTGTCATCTACCAGCGATGACCATCGGTGACGAATCAGTTGTCCTTGAGGTGGGCGGCAAGAAGATTGCTCGGTGGGAGAACTACTCGTTCAACAACCATTTCCTCATCCCGGCCGATGGGTTCAGCTTCTCGATCGGCGGTGATTCGCTCACGCCAGATCTCATCAAGATGTTGAAGCCTGGCTTGGCCGTGAAGCTTACGATCGATGGCAACGTACAAGCATCCGGCTTCATCGACCGCATTGTGCCGCGCACCAATCGCAGTGGAGGAGGGACGATTACAGTCGAGGGCCGAGACAAGTTCGGCAGCGTGCTCGACTCTCAGATCGATCCACGCAAAAAGTGGAAGGATACGACACTCGAGAAATTCATCATCGACACGCTAGGCCCATTCGGATTCACCACGTTTTTCGTGGACAACGAAGCAAACACGAATGTGGCGGCTGGCAAGGCCGTAAAGAGAAACAAGAAGCCAAAGAAGCTGAGTGAGTACAAGAGCTCATACGCGAAGCCTCAAAACAACGAATGCGTGTTCTCGTTCGTCTCTCGCATCACACAGCATTTGGGTCTCTGGATCTGGCCGACGGTCGATGGTGACGGAGTAGTCGTAGGCGTTCCGGACTTCGCACAGAAGGCTCGCTATCGCATCGTGATGCGCATGCGCGGGGGCTCGCAGAATACGGCCCTCGAAGGCGGGGTAACGCGCGACTACACCGGTCAGCCGAGCTTCATCGTGGGGCGCGGGCGCATCCCGGGAAAGACCTTCGAGCGCACGAAGACGTCGGTCACACTCACGAGCAATTTGGCTGCATCGGGCACGCAAACGCCAGCACTCAAAGCGGTGGGAGAGAGCCCGTTTATCGATCATCTCGGATACCAAATAGAGAAAGAGACCGTCGTCGTCCCAGCGAAACCAGTCGAATGGGCGAATGAATTCGCTTCGACGGTGGCGAGGCCCATCTTTCTCACGGATGACCACTCAAAAGACATCGAAGAGCTCAAGAAGTTCGTCCAACGCGAGATGTCGCTCCGCACTCGACACGCGGTGACCGGGCATTACATTGTGGCGGGGCACACGCAGAATGACGTTCCGTGGACCATCGATAGCATCTGCGATGTCAGCGACGAGGTCTCCGATTGGGAGCGCCCCATGTGGATCTTGAGCCGTACATTTCGAAAAGATCGTTCGTCCGGGACGACGACTGAATTGGAGCTTTTGCCCCTCGATTCTCTCGTTTTCTGATACAGGATGCAGGCATGTTCAATATCACACATTATGTTCTGTTTCAGAATGGCGATGCGTGGATAGCTCAGTTGCTCGAAAAAGATCTCAATGGGCAAGGATCGACGAAAGAAGAAGCATTGCATAGCCTCAAGAGGACCATTTGGGGACAAATGGAAGTGGATAAGCACTTCGGGCATATTCTGTTGGGCGATTTAGGCCCAGCCCCATCAATATACTGGAGCATGGAACGATGCCAGTTGAAGCTTTTCGTGTAGAAGAATGTCTCTCATGCACGCGCGATGCGACGACAGGAGCCATTCTGCTCACCATCGGCGATGTGCTGCATGAACGGGTAGAGGATTCAGACGTCCCCCTGTTCCAGACTCCGGGGTTCGTGAGCCGCCCTGCGGTGCCCGACCCGAAGGCTTCCGGAGCCGAATTCGTGGTGCTTCGAAGTGTCGACTCCGATGTCGCAATCGCTGGCCGGGACCTTCGGGGTCATGCGATTGCTGGCACTTTGCTCGATGGAGAGAGCTGCGTCTACGCGCCAGCGGGGCAAGGCCGCATCCTTCTGAAGGCTGATGGCTCGGTCACCATGTACACGACCTCCGATAACACGGAGTCTGGTGACTCGGTGTTCTGTAGCATCTCCCCGACCGGCATCAAAATAGGCGGCCCGTGGGGCGTACTCTCGATGGACTCAGACGGCGTACGCGTTCTCTCGTCGAAGGGCTCCGCGCTCACCCTCGCCACTGATGCATCGCTTGCCGGCCAGAGCGCATCCCTCAATGGTGCCGGGAATGCCTCAGTGGCTGCCGGCGTCTTGAATCCCGCACAAGGTATCGCCTATTCATCTGCAGGACCGGTCAATCTCGTATCGCTGACCTGCACTGTGTCGCCGTGAGTCTCTGCAATTTCTCGCTCTTTACGATCATCATCCCGCCGATCCCTCTGCCGGCGATACCATCGCTCCCAAGCTTTTCGCTCTCGTTTACGATCCCAGGGCTGAACCTCCCGTACACGCTCTCGCTCGCCATCCCGGCAATCCCGTTGCCTGCCATTCCTAGTCTACCATCGTTCTCGCTCTCGTTCACGATCCCCGGATTGAACTTGCCCTATACGCTGAGTCTGACGATCCCGGCGATCCCGCTCCCCGCCATCCCGAGCCTGCCAAGCTTCACTCTGCCGTCGCTCTACTGCCCGCTCGACTGACCGTCACGACGTCGTTGGGTTTCACGTGCGGGAATGGCGAGGCCAGGACCACGTGCACGGACCCATCGATCCCATGATGCGCTACGATGGTGCTCGTGTAGATGACGAGGTCGATCGAATCGAACATCGATAACTGCGTCACTCCGTCGACGAACATGTCGTACGGCGGGTAGTGACGCTCTCCACTCGACACGACGAAAGCCGACGGTGTCACGACATTCTCCCAATCTACTACGAGGGCGGTCTGACCCTCAATCGTCGATGTACTGATGGGGTCTTGTGGCGCCCCCGAGCAGCCATTCACCAATAAGAGTCCCAGAAACAATAGCGCAATGTATTGCGCCTGCGCTCTGCGGTCGTGTTCCTGCCAATATTCGACGTTGTTCATGATTGACCTCCGTGAACAAGCATATCGACTTCATTGTATCCGTCCAGAGCATCTGTAATCTGCCAACGATATCAAGCACATGTCCTACCTCCCGATAGTCGGCACAGGGCCCTTTGGTGCGGGGACTCCCATCCCACCATCCCCTCCACCTGCTCCCGTCCTTGGGTCGTCCCGAGAGATTGGGACAGGGCCGGAGAACCGTGGCCAATACGTGATAGATGCGACTAGTGGCCACCCTATCTACGATACGGATGTGCGACAGTTGGCGATCATCGCTTTGACAACATCACTCAATTCGAGTTGTGTTTTGGGTTTGGGCCGCGATCCGGAACCGCCCACGATCGACGACAATTTCCCCGAGCAGAAGCGGGCTCAGATCGATGCGGCGTTGGCTGATCTGGTGAAGGCCAAGATGCTTTCCGTCTCATCGATGCAGATCATCGAGAGCGTGGGGACGGGGCTCGGGCGGACCATCACGCTATTGCATCTGAAGGATCTGTCGAACAATCAGCCCTTCAGCCTCAATCTCTCATAGTCCAAATAACTGAATGCCCCCGGACCATCCGGAGGCATTCAGCAGCTCGCAGCCTGAATCGGAGGTCGTCTCCGAGTAGAGGTTGCAGATCGCAGACTACACGCTGCAGGTGCCCATGTCAACGACGTCGCCCGCCACACTCACAGTCCTGTCCCCGGACGAAATCAGTAATTCTTACCTACGAGTAGTTCGGGCTGAGCTCATTTCTCGCGGCGTTGCGAATCCAAATGTCACACCGGGCAGCGACTATGCGGTGAGAGCCGCCGCTCTGGCTCAGCAGATCTCTCCGGCGATGGCGAATGCAATCATCGCCGCGGACATCAACATGCCGGACATGTGCACAGCCGAACGACTCGTGCGCTGGCTCGCGATCTACGGATTGTCATACCGGGATGCGCAAGGCTCCGTCGGCAATATCGTGCACAGCGCGTCGTCCACAGGATACGTCCCGCATGGCGCCCAGCTCGTCAATTCCTCTGGTCTATTTTATGAGGTGGACGTCGGAGGAAACTACCCGAACGGTGCGTCGATTCCCATCCGCGCTCTATCCACCGGCAAGTCCACGAACATGTTGGCCGGGGAGACGCTGCAATGGCTGGTGCCTCCGCCATACGCTAACAGCAAAGTGCTCGTGGGTGTAGGCGGGCTGATCGATGGCGTCGACGCAGACACGGACACGATCGCGCGTAATCGGTTGCTGCAGCATCTTCGAACGCCGACGGGCGGCGGGAACTGGGCACAGACGATCGAATGGGCGGTCGAGGCGAGCGCCTCCGTCGTTGCCGCATTCGATTACCCGGCTCTTCTCGGTCCCTCGTCATATGCCATCTGGCCGCTCGGAGCGCTCATCTACGACACGACAACGGGGTTCTCTCGGCAACTCTCCGATGCTACGCGTGCGATCGTGAAGGCTGCCGTAGTAGCGCAGAAGCCGCCCGAAACGTATTGCTACATGATGACGACGCTAGGTTCGTATGCGGCTGACATCGACACGGACGTGGTGATTGCCCTCTCTCTTCCCGCTGCAATCTCGGTCGGCGGGGAAGGCGGTGGATGGACGGATGCGACGCCATGGCCCGTCCTCGAGGGAGGCATCGAACGCATCTGGGTTGACGGCGACAACACCATTACGCCAACACAATTCGTTTTGCGGAGTGAGAGCACATCCTATCCACGTGCTTCCACAATCATCAATGGCGTAACACAGATTGCCGTATTCGACCCCGTGAGTTGGTGGAATGGCGGGGCGACGGATCATGGCCCCGCCATCCGCACGAGCACCATTGTAAGCCATGCGGGGATCGATGGGAGTGTGGTCTGCATGATCGACCCTGCCCATCCGTTCCCGAACCTCAAGGCGAACGACATGGTCTTCCCAAACTGCGAAAACGCTGAGGTCTACGCACAGGCATGGCTTGTCGCCATGGCCGACATGGGACCGGGGGAGATGACCACGAACGCCGATGTGCTCGTCTATGCATATCGACATCCAGCACCCGGACAGGGACATCCATACTCTCTCACTACACGTCAGACGAAAGCGATCATTGACTCGTCGGATGAAGTGCTCGATGCGGCCTACATTCTAGCAGGAGCCGTGAGTCCTTCCGATGACACCATTTTTACTGAGTTCACAACACCTCCGGTTGGTGGTCCATCGCTCGACTACGCACCGGCAACGCTCGTCCCCAGGACATTCGCCTTCTTCCCAATGAGTGCATAATGACTCTACCTGCTATTGATTCTGCGGCTGCGTGGGGTGCTGACACATGGACTGACTTCGAGCCCATCGTCGACCCGACTACCGAGCTGCCGGCGTCCGTCGCCAAGACTATCGCCGCTGATACGGCTGCCATGACTCACACCGCAGTGAGGGCATGGGTGCGCTTCCTATGCGCTACGTACACAAGCGGCACCGTGGCATGCACGGTAGTCGATCACGATTCCGTGTGGGGCAGCGCCACGGCTCCGACCGTAGACGAAGTGGCAGCAGGTCAATACACGATCACCTGGCCTGCATCCGTCACGGATGAACTCGGCGCGATACATACACTGGCCATCCGTGCCCCTCTCCAGCCTGCTCTATCGGGGAGTGCCACATTTGGCATCGGATACGCAATGGTCTTTTCATTCACGGCGAACGTCATCAATCTGCGAACGTACAACACTTCGTTCACGGAAGCAGATATGGCCGCCGATTATTGCACGGTCGCTTGGTACTGAGATGCCCTTCGGACGATTTGGCTCATTCCCGTTTCGGTTTGGGTCTGGGATTCCCCTCGCTCGAACCGTTTACGAATCGCTCAATCGATCACTTGGGTCAGCCTATGACACGAGCGAGACGAGCAATGTTGTAGCGGAGACGAGTGCAGAAGCTAGACTCATTGCCGCATGCTGGAACGCCAATACCCGGGCATCGAATCAATACGATGCTGACCGGATGACAGATTTCATTCCCAGATGGGAATCGATATTTGCCTTATCGGTAATACAGAACGCGACGGATAACGAGCGGCGTACTCGTGTCAAGTCCAAGTTTGCGGCGACGACAACGCCGACTCACACGAGCATCTACAACTTCTGCCTCGCCGCACTCGGGTCTGTTCTTGTCGATGTCGAATACACGCCGTGGAATGAAGTGGCCTCCGGCATCATGTGGCCGCCCACCATCAATTGGGACGACACGGGCACTGCTGTCTACCCAGTGACGGGATATCCACAGGGATGGTCATCGGCTGTGTCTCACATCGTTGTGCGCGTGGAGCAACCATCTACGCTATCTGAAAACCAATTCGTTACGCTCGTGGGGACCACGCTCCGCCAACTTCGGGACATGCTGCCCGACTACGACACAGCGGACTGGGTAGAGAACAACGAGGACGACACCGAAGGTTTCATCCTCGACGATGAGCACAATCTCGACTCGGAGGCTTTTGACTGACCATGGCGATACCCTTCGTAAAAGCGGGCGGATGGGCCTACCGCGAGAAGCTCACGTCAGTGCAGATGAACACTCTGCAGACGTATCTGAACTCTCGGGCCGCAGATCTCGCAACAGGAGAGACGAATAGTTTCGGCAGCGTGGTCGAGTTCAATGGGGCCGCCACATTCAATGCTCCGGTTGTGTTTGCCACCAACGTATCGTTCCACACGTCGAGAGTCACCTATCTGAATAGCGCATACGCGGAGCTTCGCTATGCGAATCTGCAAGATGTTCCGACTAGCCATTTTGGGATCGTATCTGCCGAGTTGGTTCGCGTCGGAGTCGTGAGCCAGACGACATCGGCGATTCTCGACAACGATGCCACGGATACTTATGGAGCGATCGAGTTTTCGTGTCGAGCGGCGAACCCTGGGTACCCTGTGTTTATCAAAGATGCGGCGCTGGCGAACATGGTCACTCTGGGGTGGACCACAGGAATGTATCTGTATGCAAAGATGGTTTGGGACGGATCCGTGTGGCGCTTCTGGACGGGTGAAGTGAAAACATGACCGTCACAGCCTCCGCCATTTGCCTTGTCCAATCGGCCTCCCTCGGGGCCGGATGGCACTCTGTCGAGGCGTTGTCACTGCCTATCGAGGCAGGCGAGACCGTTTCCATCAAACTCGAGAGCTCTGCCGGTGCTGGCGTGTGGCGGCTCGAGATCTATGGAGCAGATGAACTCGTCACAGTGCCAACGATCACGCAGGCGAGCGGTCCGGAGGCGATAGCGTCCTTCACTGCCCCAGCCGATGCGGGCGGAGACGGATGGGCGCTAATCATAAAGTCTCAGATTGGGAATAACACACCGGGGTACGATGCGTCTGGCATCGCTCACACGGAATACAATTTCACCTTCAAACTCTGGCATGCGACAGGCACGACCGGACGGGAACTCCTAGCCCTAAATGAAACATTTGAGGCCAATGCTACGGCTGGTTGGGCAGCAATCATCAATCCGGTCATCCGTGCAGCCGGCGGAGGTGGAGGTGGTCCTCCGACCGGGGCGGCGGGCGGTGACCTCGGTGGTTTCTATCCCAACCCAGACGTCCTCAAAATCCACGGAGCAAGCGTACCGACCTCCCCAACGAGCGGTGATGTCGGCAAAGCTCTCGTCGTCAGCGCGGCGGACACACTTGCGTACGGTGCGATAGCCGCCCTTACTTCGACTGCTCCAGTCGACGTCACCAAAGCCACAGCAGCTGTAGGAACAGGGGCAACAGCGGCTCGATACGATCATAAGCACGATGTCGCCACAGCTGCTGCCGGGGCCGCTGCTGCCGGGGCATCCGCGGCGGAGGGGACTGCCACCTCGTTGGCTCGGTCCGATCACGCACACTCGTTTGCCGTGGCCACGCCCGCTGCTGTAGGAGCTGCGAGCGCTCCTGGCTCCGCGAGCACCTTCGTTCGCGGAGATCACGTACACGGGCACGGAGACCAGACAGGAGGCACTCTTCACGCCGTCGCCACTACCTCGGTTGCTGGATTTGAGTCGGCCGCAGACAAGACGAAACTTGATGGCATCTCAGCGGGAGCGGCCGGGCTGTCTTCGGCGGCGCCGGCTGACGTCACGAAAGCGGCTGCGGCGGTGGGGGTTGGGACGACGGCCGCCCGGTCGGACCACAAGCACGACATCAGCACGGCGGCCGCTGGCGTCGCAGCAGCGGGCGCTTCGGCGGCAGAAGGCACAGCAACCAGTCTCGCCCGTTCTGACCACGCACACAGCTTCTCAGTGGCTACCCCGGCCAGCGTGGGAACGGCAAACGCTACTGGTTCGGCTAGCACATTCGTCCGTGGAGATCATGTACACGACCACGGAACGCAATCGACGGGGACACATCATGCAGTTGCGACAGCGATCCTCAATGGATTCATGTCGTCGACCGATTACTCGAAGTTGGCCGGGATCGCTGCAGGCGCCACCAACACTCCGCTATCTTCGACCGCTCCCTCGGATGTCACCAAAGCGGCCGCTAATGCAGGCACAGGAGCCGAGGCGGCTCGATACGATCACAAGCACAACATCTCGACTGCCACTCCCATTGCCATTGGGGCAACTCTGGCGGAGGGAACGGCCACATCTCTTGCTCGTTCTGATCACCAACATACACACGGGAATCAGCTCGGGGGAACACTACACGCTGTTGCTACCACCTCCATCGCTGGATTCATGTCCGCCGCCGACAAGACGAATTTGGACGGTCTCGCAGGTGGGTCAGTGCCCTCGAGCCGCACGATTTCGACTACCGCCCCGCTCACCGGAGGTGGAGACTTTTCGATCAACCGAACGCATGCTATCGATTGCGGAGGGACATCCAATCGAGCACTCGTAACGACGAACGGGACATCATGTGCATTCGGACAAGTGACCGCGGCAATGATGAACGCGGGAGGCACAGCCAACCGTATCTTTCTTACCACCGACGGATCCAATGCTTCGTGGGGATTGATCGTCGACGCGATGATTTCTGGCGTCGGATGGTCCAAGATCGCGAGCACTCCGACTACGGTGTCTGGGTACGGTATTACGGATGCGGTCGCAACTACACGCTCTATCTCCACCACATCTCCTCTCACTGGTGGTGGTGATCTATCCGCAAACAGGACGTTCGCCGTCAATACGTTGTCGAATACGACGAGCGGCGTAGTCCCGGCGATCACTGCGGCGAACACCGCTCTCATCTCAACGAGTGGCACCGCTGGTGTCTGGGGTCAAATCCCCGATGCGATTATCTCCGGAGTTGCCTGGTCGAAGATAAGCAGCAAGCCGACTACGCTCTCTGGATACGGAATCACAGACGGCGTCTCGATCGCTCGAACGATCTCAACCACGTCGCCCCTTACCGGAGGAGGTGACCTCTCTGCCAATCGCACGATTGCGATCTCTGCAGGCGGCACTGCACTCCGCGTGATGCTCACGGTCGACGGAACGGCCGTGACGTGGGGACAGGTTTCGGACAGCTACATCTCCGGGGTGGCATGGTCGAAAGTATCGGGGCGCCCGACGACTCTATCGGGATACGGAATCACCGATGCGGTGGCAGCTACCAGGACCATCTCGACTACTGCGCCGCTCTCAGGCGGTGGAGATCTCAGTGCCAACCGCACGATTACCGTTGCCACCGTCTCGGGTTCGTCGAGCGGTGTCATGCCCGCCGTGGGAGCCAATGGGACGATTGCCCGGAGTGATGGCACTGCTGCTTCCTGGGGGTTCCTCACTGACGCCAACGTGTCGGCCAGTGCCGCCATCCTAGGCACGAAGATCTCGGCGGACTTTCGATCGAACACCGTCTACGGTGGCGCGCTCGCGGTCGGGACATCCCCAGCTCAAAGCGGATCGCTCCGGCTGCCACTCAGCGGGTCGATTCGCACGCGTTCGTACGACGATGCTAGTGATCAGGTTGGCATTGCATTTGGATACGTTAGCAATAAGCAAACGATCAATATCGGATCAACGGCAAATACGAATGCTATCGACACGTATGTTGAGGCCACCGGCACGCAACGAATCAACGTTGGAGGTACTCCGAAAGTCACCGTCTCATCCGCCGCTGTGACCGTGGCCGCGACCCTGAAGTCAGATGATTACCAGACGATCAATACGCAAACAGTCTCGCGCAAGCAAAATATCATGTGCGGGACTGGCAGCTCAGGGACAACTACATACTGGTACACGGTAGACGGGGCATGGTCGCAGAATCTATCAGCAGGTTCATATTCTTATGCACTAACCATTGACCTAGATATTCCTCATGGGTCATATATCACAGACATCTATGTTCGATTCTGGCCTCAGACTCATACGGCTCTTCCGGCGAGTATGCCCGCTTTCCGATTCGTCTACCTGGGTCCTGCGGGCACGTCAGTCGTCACCAGCGTGACCGATACTTCGAATCTCGCGACATACAACACTTCTCACGAAGTTGCCATGGCGTTGGGGGCCTATTCGGTAGATAGGACAAACTACGCATATCAGGTGCGGATTGAAGGGGAATACGGGGCAAACTCCATAACAGACATGCGTGTCCAGGCCGTAAGAGTCACGTACACGTACACGAGTCTCATGAGATGAAACGCGACACTCGGGAGTTCCTGATTCCCGCACATCTCCGACCCGAGCAGGGACGCGAGCCTAGGGATTCGGATAGACCACTGCCACCGAGCATCCCTCCGCCGCTCGAGCGAGAAGCCAAGCGAATTGGGTTGTTTCTGCCAATCCTCACTGGCTCGATCATGCTTCTGTCTGCTGGCTTTTCGATGGGCACATATCTTACAAGTCGCAAACTAGAACCCATCATAGCCGCGCTCCAAGACAACAAGGATTCGCATAACCTAATTGATTCAAGGCTCCGCGCATTGGAAATGACAATGGCCGGGATCCAGGGGCAGGTGAACACAATTTCGTCCGTACTCGGTACCATGCCGACGTCGGACATTCTTACCATGAAGAGTATGCATGCCGCTGTCACGTACGGTGGGGGGAGTAAGGACCCGCCCAAGTGAGCGACGAATTGTTGTGCGACAAGATCGAATGCGTCATCAACAGGATAGTACACACGAAGATACTTCCAGTTCTTGCATCAACGGCTGACCAGACAACGGAGATGCATGAGACACAGCGTCAGATCCTACGAGAGTTGAAGGGACTCCGTGGGAAGTTTGATGCTCTCGAAGCGGACTTCGAAAAGCTCCGAGAGGAACACGAACGGTGCCCTCATTGCGGCACTGCTAACAGTTAGGAGGATACAATGAATTCTCAAGTGTTGTTCGTACTTCTCATGACGATAGTGACGAGTATTGGGACGTTCCTCATTCGGGGACTCAAGGGTGAATTTGCCGTTTTCCCCGACTGGCCAGCACCCGTCCGGCTCGCACTCGCTACCTTCCTGGCTGTCGTCGTTGGTGCAGCAACGAACGTGGAGACAGGTGCAGCGTTCCTCGCATCGTTTCTCTCTGGACTCGTTTCGGCTCTGCCAACCATCTTGCTAGAGCTCCTCGATCTGCTCAAAAACGTGAAGACGAAGGCAAACGTTGCAGCTGTTTCGGCAGCTGCAAAGATGACCATGTTGCTTGTAGTCATCATGATGGCTACTGCTTGCTCCGCTGTCTGTCCAATCATCCACGCTGCGGATCAAGTGTGTCCGTTCATCATCGTGGAACTCGAGAACGGCCAGAAGGTGCAGATCCCTAAGGGGCCTGTGGTGCAGCAGGCTCGCGCGATCGCAGCAGAAAAGAAGGACGGTGTGAAGTGAGCGAGTCCGTCATCGGAGAGGTCGTCTTCGATGGGAAGGTTCGACCTCTCAAACACCGCCCCTCTCCGCCAGGATCACGAGGCCCGGTCGAGCTGAGACACATGCCTCGCATCCGACGCGCGAGAGTCTCAGCCGGACCCGTGCTCCACAACAACGATGACCTAATCATCGAAGTGCTCGACCAGGGGCAGTTAGGCTCCTGCGAGCTCAACGGTTGGGACAACGGTCTGCGCTCCGCACAAACCCTCCAACTCGCCACGGCCATGGCGACACAACTGGGCATCTTGTTCGCTGACGCTCTGGTCCGAGTCAAAGATGCGCCGCCGGAGCTTGCCGCCCGCCTATTCATGTATTTCTGTGCCCAGGCGGTGGGCGGATATCTAGGTCAGGGCGATACCGGCACGACGTCGGCAGACGTTGCGGAAGCGTTGGCGTCGGTTGGTTTCTGTCGAGAGAGCCTCGACCCCTATCGAGACGATCCGAACGCAATCGATCCAAACGACCGCATGGTTGCTCTGCAGGCGCACGCATACGACCAGCGATTCCACGGCATTGCTCGAATCGATGAGGACGGCATGTCGCCGTATGACCGTGCGTCGGTAATGGATCAATCACTAGCTGGGCGCTACGTCGTAATCTACGCCACACCATGGGACATCACGGCATCGGAAATTCAACCCGGTCAGATCTGGCGTGGCTGTCTCGGCCAAATCCTCGGCGGCCATTGCGTTGATGTCGTGGCGGTTGGACCTGCAAACATGCTGATGCCCGGAGACACAACTTCTACCGAGGAGTGCTATCTCGTGCTCAACAGTTGGGGTACGAGTTTCTGCCGCAATGGCCGATTCCTAATGGCCAAAGAGGCTCTGCGCTGGCAGTACGACGGCTACATCGTCGGCAACGTTCCACAATTCAGCGATCAGGTGGCCGCATGAACCGACAATTCATCTTCATCTTGAGCGCGGTGGGCCTCTTCTCGCTGCTGTCGATGGCGCCCGCATGTCCGCCTCAACCTGTGCCGCCTACGCCGGGTTCTGGCGGCTCGCCTGGCACAGGTGGCTCACCCAATGCCGCCGGCTCGCAGACGGACGATGGCGGTGCTTTTCGGTGCCAGCAACCGGGTACTTTTTGCTGCGCGGAGTGCGCCGTCCTCGTGGCACACGAGTGCCACGAGGAGGTCGACCGAACACCCAACGAGGCAGGCTGCGAGGAACGATGCAACAGCGCCGCGTCGCTCGTTTCTGCGCTGCATTGGCCCGACGTGACAGCGTGCACCGCGCTGTCATGCATCCGTGAGCCGAAGGCCGGCAAGCGAGGAATCGCTTGCGCAGGAGGCAAATAGTAGGTGATGGTCGAGGGGAGGGCAGTAGGGCTCTCCCTTCTCCAAGCGCCGGAGCAAAATGACAAAGAGGATTCTCGCCATGGCGATTGGTATTTCTGCTCTATTATTCGCGAAGGCCGCAAAGCTCGAGACGCTGCACGAGGGGCGTCGAGCTCACGTGTATTTGGACTCGAAGGGAATCAAGACAGTAGGGATCGGCCTCAACCTCGAACGAGGAGATGCTCGTTCCGCACTGGATGCAGTTGGAGCAGACTACGACGCTATTGCGAATGGACATACTACGCTAAGCAACGAGCAAATCGACGAGTTGTTTCGTCGTGACCTCACCATGGCAATCGCATGGACGAAGAAGGTGGTCCCCGAGTTCGACAATCTGCCAGAAGTGATTCAGCTTGTCCTTATCGACATGACATTCAACATGGGATGGGTAGCACTGCGTGGATTCCCGAGAATGTTGGCCGCCATGCGATCCCAGAATTGGGAGCAAATGATCGCGGAGATGTACGATTCAAAGTGGTTCCGCGACGTCCCCACTCGCGTCAACGACGACGTGCGATTGCTACGCGCCGGTCTCAAGTTGCCTAGTCCAGTGCTAGCTCTAGATGATGACGAACGAGAGCGCATTATGGCATTGGTTGCGCTCACTACGGAGCAGATTCTAGACGAGCACTTAGAACCTCATGCTTCGGAAACTGCCTGACGTATTGCCCAATCGGACAACTCCAATCGATAGATCAGACACCATTTGTCCGATGTGCAAAAGCGTAGGGACAGTACTGATCTCTCAGGGGGATCGATGTGCCAGGCAGACGTGCCCGCTCTGCCTAGGAGCCATTCTCATTCCCAGCCGAGTGGCTGGCGAGTGGCTAGCCACACATCCGAACAAGTAGCCAAAGCCAACTAACACATACCGGTTCGCCTCATGCGCGCCGGGGCGCACACGTGTATCCAAAGGAGATATTATCATGAAAGTAACAGCAGTACGACGCAACGCGATGGTCGATAACTTCTGCGCGCAGCACAACAGCGGAACCGTCAACATCTACGCCGCGAACGTGGGCGTTCCTGCCGACGCAGATGCGGCGAACACCAACACGCTCCTCTGCACGCTGACGTTCGGATCCACGGCATTTGGCGCTGCTTCGGGCGGTGTCGCTACGGCGAACAGTATCAGCCAGGACACCGACGCCGATGCGACTGGGACTGCCGCATTCGCTCGCACAGCCGCATCGGGCGGGACCGTTCTAGGACAATGGAGCGTAGGCACGAGCGGGGCAGAGATCAACCTCAATACTCTGTCGATCGTGCAACACGCGACCGTTTCGATCACATCGATGACGATCACGATGGGCGTAGGAACCTGATAGACACGAAGACGGCGCCCGAGTAGTTGACGGGCGCCAAACCTGTTAGGTAACCATGTCCATACGTCAGTCCGCTACTGGAAACTGTGCAACACTTGCCAGCGTCCCTGCCCGGGGCGCGACTGGCATGACTATTTGTTGCTGGTTTCGACGACGTGGAGCAGCTCAGGCGTGGGACTACGTACTCAATCTGTGTGACGGTAATCTGTACAACTTCCTCGGACTAGTCAATCCTGGAACTGGCACTGGTATAGACATATTCCCAAATGGATATTGGGATGAGCCGATGCTGTCGGCCGCCACTACTGATGAGTGGTATTTCATGGGCTGGAAGGTGGCAGCAGACGGGAACACGGTAACAGGATTCTGCAGCGTGTCGGGAGGGGGCACAATCACTGATGTCGTATGTGATACGTCTTCTGTTCAGATAGATACGTATGTCACAACGCTTTACATGCTCCACGGGTTCGACGGATACTGGCTAAATGGTGCAATAGAGAACCTTAAAATATGGAGCGCCGTCCTCACCAACGCTGAATTGGTCGAGGAGATGTGGTCGTATGAGCCCGTGCGATCGTCTGGGCTGTGGGCTCGCATTCCGCTTAACGATATATCGTCTGCTGCATTTCTAGACACGTCGGGAAATGGGCATAATGCGACGAAGATTGGTAGTCCGACCGCAGAAGCGAGTCCGCCGTATCAGATTGCGGTGACAGGCACGGCTGCGGGTATTCTCCCAACGCTCGTTGGGGCTGCGGTTGCTGTGCACATGATTCCGGTGACTGGCACTGCAGCTGGGGATTTGCCTGGACTAGTAGGTGAAGCAACCATGTGGGAAGCTGTCCCAGTGACAGGGACAGCAGCTGGGATCCTTGCGACTTTGGCGGGGAGCGCTGCAGGTTATCTCCCAATCACTGGCACAGCAGCTGGCATTCTATCTGGATTGACCGGTGCAGCCACGGCTTCAACTGTGAAGCAGTATACATTTTATCACAATGGGTTCGTGGATCCTGGCACACATGACAGCGGGTATGCGTGGCGCTATTGGGTCAATGGTCAGAGAGGATATTTCAAGGACAATGGTGGCAACGGTGAGTTGTTTGCCATCGAAGATGATCAGGGAAGTACCAATCGCCTCCACATCATAAAGAGCACGGATGGCGGTGCAACGTGGACTTGGGTGAGTCCTACCGGCTCTCTCGCTTCCTACGATTTCACGGGTGTCCTATATCAGGGAGGAGCGCAGGACTCGAGCGGGAAGCTGCATCTAGCATTCGTATCGACAGCGACCGTCACGTACATGCGCGTGGTGCTCACTCGTACGGATGGAGCCATCACCGGGCTCGACTACGAGGCAACATTCAATCTGCCAGGCACGTACGATGCGACCGGAGACATCTGGTCATGTGTCGAGATCGTCACCACAGCATCATCTGTGGAATGTGTACTGATCTGTTCCGACGATCGCCCGGCCAGCCCGGGGACTGGTATCCGCACTCAGGCAGTCAAATCGTCGAGTATCACCCCTGCAACCGCAACCGATTTCACGAAGCTCGATGGCACAGCAGGGGCAACAGTGTTGCTCACGCATGCTACGGCAAACTCGCATGAGCATCACACTCTCTTCGCGCAATGCACCAACACACGTGATGTCTGGCTGTTTTTGGGAAGTCAGTTTGCAGAGGGTGGACCGGACGGCTCTGGTCTATATCTCAGCTATTTGCGACTAACTGCCAGTGGCGGGACGTGGACGGTTGGGAGTCTGACCGCTACTCCATATGGTAATAGCGTTACCCAAAAGACGACATTGCAGTGCGTGATTGGCACTGACGATTACGTTTGGGTAGTGATGATTACCCCGGCAGATGGCATTTGCCTCGACCGGGTGAACGCGTCCGGATACACGCACAAGGCTATTCCGTGCCCAGACACGGGGACGGAACAGATTGGTTGGTGCGTTGCCCAAGTGTCGGCCGACGGAACCAACGCATTCGCCGTTTGGGATCTGATGTCCCCGACGTCCACGAAGTACGGAGCATACTCGACTCTTGCCGGGACATGGACTACGTGGACAGAATCTCGGAGCGCGTACATTGGCGATTCATGGGGGATGGCGAAAGGCCCGTGGGTCGACGGTATTATCGCTGGTCGTGTTGACGAGACGACTCATTACGTCTCGCTGGCGACCGTCTATCGCATTGAGCAAATCAGTGTGAGTGGGGCGGCGGGCGTCCTGCCCGGATTGACCGGGGCGGCGACGGGAACGGAGACCATTTCGGGGACTGCAGTTGGGTCATTGGTCGTACTTGCCGGCAGTGCTCAGGCAGTGGAAAGTATTCCTGGAACTGCAGCCGGCGTCCTCAATACAGACCATCCGATCTCGCTTATCGACCATTATGCGATTGGCGACGTCAACACGCAGAACCCCGGAGTAGTGCTGCATCTCTCCGGAGCTGTCCCGGAGACGCAAGTCACATTTGGAGGGACTCCTGCAGCGGCCATCGTCGTTGATTCGAGCGCGCAGGTCACTGTCACGACTCCGTCGCTCGCGTACGGGGAATATGTCGTCCTTGCGTTCAGTGCGGCCCTGCGCGGCGCTGTAGTCGCCTCCGAGATCTTCACCGGGACAGCTGCGGGCGTGCTCCCATCGCCGCTCGTTGGCCTGGCGGGAATGTACGAGGACATCCCGGGCACGGCGTCGGGCGTGCTTCCGGGACTGGTCGGAGCCGCTGTCGGCACCGTCAACGTCGCTCCCCCCGTGACCGGCACAGCAGCCGGCGCTCTCCCGACGTTTACCGGAGCGAGCGCCGCCATGGAGTTTATGGTCGGAGCTGCGGCCGGGGTACTTCCGACGCTCGTTGGGGATGCATCTGCGAGTGAGGGGGTTACTGGTACCGCTACCGGTGCTCTTTCGACGCTTGCTGGCGCTGCGACGGCCAGCGAGGATATTCCCGGTATCTCTGCAGGTACGCTCTCCACTCTCACGGGATTCGCTCAGGGTTCCTCGGTCGAGGCCGGAGCCATCAATGGGACAGCTGCCGGAGATCTCCCAACACTAGCCGGTGCTTCGACCGCAAGTGAAGATATCTCAGCGACAGCCATCGGCGTCCTCCCAACTCTCACCGGAGTTTCCGCAGGGTACGCCAGCATTTTTGGTCAGGCAGCGGCAAATGTTCAGACGCTGGTCGGTGCGGCGGCAGGCATTGAGTCAATATCCGGCCCGGCTGCTGGCGTTCTCCAGACACTCGTCGGAGATGCCATTGGGAGTCGAGTAGGCCCCGACGAGGTAACAGGCACTGCGGCTGCCAATCTCGTTACGCTCGTGGGCACTGGTGGGGCGTACGAGGACCTTCCAGGGACAGCCGCTGGAACACTCCCTGGTCTGACTGGATCTGCGAGCGGCGAGGTAAGCATCCACGATGTTCTTGCGACGGCCGACGGCATCCTCCCAAATCTGTCTGGCGATGCCTTGGGGTGGCATGAGATTCTGGGGACGGCCGACGGCGTACTCCCTACTCTCACGGGAGCATCGATCGCCTACTCGATCAGCTTTGCTCCATTCCCCAACGACGCTGTATTCACGGTGGCGGAGCCAATCACTGATGACTTTTCAACCGAAGACTCCATCGACGATCAGACTGCCATCCTCACTGTTCTCACGCCAGCCGGGAGTTCGACCATGCTCATTTCACGAAAAACCAAAGACACTCGCCCTCTGGTCGTTTCGATCCTGAGCAATGGAGTCGCACTCCCTCTGACCGGAATCACGAGTGTCGTCGTGAACATCCGTCGAGCTGGCTCGGCGACATACATTCAGCGGCGCGCCGCATGCACAATCACGGAACCGGCTACTGGAACCATCTCCTATGCCTGGCAGCCGGACGATCTCGCTGTGCCTGACCTCTACATCTTCGAGTTCGTGCTGCTATTCTCGGATGGGACTGAGACCGTATTGCCGGTGGCGGACCTGACAATGACGGTCGAACCCCGCGTGGTGGACGATGCCGCATAGCTGATAGAGCAATGGCCTGTGGGGGCCGGAATCCTCCCCGGGCGCCTTCCCCCTACAGAGCCTTGTGCCCCCCGATCCAGCGATGGGTCGGGGGGCTTTTCTCATTTGTGGCCATCAAAGCGAATCGAAGCACAACTCGCACAGATGATGAGGTCTCTCTTGCGTGATGTATCTCACACCGCACGTTCCGCAGAGGAACTGTCGAGTCTCCTTCTGGACCCGGGGGTCCGATTGCGGGATGTCCTCACCGCAACCGCAAAGAGCGTCGTGCAGCCTGATCGGCTGTCGATTCGGACCGTAGTCTTGCCAAATCACATTCTGGCAGAGGGGTTCAGGTTCGATGAGTTTTGCCCAATGTGGGTCCTCATCTCCGAACCCGACGACGCACTGTCGCCTACCATCTGCCAGTTGGCGGACGCATACGTAATGTGCTTGCCGCCAGTCGTGCTTGTCGAGCGTCTCCCACGTAGTGTCTGGGATATCTCCCAGACGCATGCCAGTCTCCGCTCGTACGCGATCTCTAAAACTCTTGCGCGTTTCCATCAGTCTTCCTCCTGCCAGGGTGCCATCAATCTGTCGTAGTTCGCGACCCGCATGTGAATGCGCCACGGGTCACCGTCGCTGTCCTCGCCCCAGAACTCATGCTCGACGCCATGTTCCAAGCGGGTCAAGCGGCGCAACGTTGCCGCATGCGCACAGGAGAGCGAGAGTCAAAGCGAAGCGTTTCATGATGTACCTCACAATCTTGGGTCATTGCAGGCAGGTTTGCAAACGTTTCACGCAGGTGGCATGCCCGATCTCGGCCTCCTCCCACGTCGCATAGCGCGCTACGACCTCCACCTCTCCCGCTCTGTACAGCAAAGCCGTCTCAAACAGGAGGGGCTTGCCCTCCTCACCGATGTCCACGCCTAGGAACATGGTAGAGACCTTGACGTCGGTGCAGACGGTTAGCGCCACTCGACGCTCGCCTAGCCATTGCGCGTACTGCTCCGGAGGGACTCTGACTGGCGTGCGCCCCTTCAAAATATAGAACATGTCGCTCGTGATCATGATGTCCTCCACCCGGGCTGCCACCCCAGCCCAGGAGCAATACATCAGTGCTCGTTGTCTTCGTCGTAATCTAACCGTTCGAGCGAGAACAGGATCTCACGATCAGCGATAGGCGTAGCGCGTGATATCAAGTGTTTAGGCGCCTCGGGCACGTCTACTGCGTATTGTGTTACGCTTTTGGTGCGTAGTAGCATGCTCGCTTCCTGTCGGACATTACGCAGTTGCAATTATCGATGAGGAGCGCAGATTTCGGCTACGGCGTCTGCCACCATGGCGAGACGAAGCCCGCCCGAAAGCCATTGCTGGGCGAGCTTGTACGCGCGCGAGCACACGTACATTTGCCTAGCATCACCATGCTCAGAGCCTGACATCGCGCGAGCATTCGCGATGTCGAGTGCGAATCGGTATTCTGCAATCTCGCTGCAGATATACTCTGCAGCCTTTCTTGCAATCTCTTCCGCCCGGTCGGGCGGCCCGTCGGCGGTATCCACTGTGCGTAGTGCGTTCATTGGCGATCCAGTGGTGACCCAGATGCTGCCACGGCTAGGCTCGCCTCATTGAACGTCATCGGAGCGTGTCCCCGCAGGGACACGGATGCGCCCTGGTCCCACATCGTCTGGACGCCAGCGGGGTCCGAAGGATGGCTGGAGCCGTCCTCGAATGTGACATCGAACTTCAAATCGGATGGGCGCCCGTAGGCGCCGCTCAAAACACGCCTCAATTCTCGTCTCATCGTGTCCTCCTAACGATTACCAAAATGCCATCTCACCGCGAAGAAACTCGTCGTCTGGATCGAACAGGCCGAATTCCCTGCTGAGATGAAACCCCCCGACGCAGATGACCTTTCCGGTCTCCACCTCGACCATGACGTGCATGGCCGGCGCTCTCTCCACTCGTCCGAGGCTGCGCACCCTCCCGGTTACTTTCCAATATTGCCTCGCCTTTTTCGTGCAGAGGATGAACTCCTCTGCGTTGAGGTCGCTTGCGTAGCCAGTAATCATTTCGACGGATTTGCCGTCGGCCAAAACGATTGTGGTAGCCATGTCATCTCCTACGAGCCTAACGCTCGGGGCTGTGCCTCATCGAGTGAGATACGCATTGAGCGTAATCTCATTCTCAGATCTCTCGAATGCGAATCTCGTCCCCATCACGCATCTGAGGTCGGATCACATCGTCCACTACTGCCTGCGCGATGACCCGAGATGAAAGAGTCGACAGCTCCTCGTCCGTCATGCCAGTCCCCTGGTTGAGAGTTCCGGCGATGGCTGGCATCCAGCCACCCGTGGGAGCAGTGCCGGCCCATCCTGTTTTGCTTCGGATCTCAATGCGATACAGCACACATGCCTCCTCTGTGATTTCGTCCTGGCCATCATCCTGGATTTCGATTGCAATCTCATTCATCGTGATCTCCTTTTGAGTCTGGGGCTCGGCGGGGCGCCTCCGAAGAGACACCCCGCTCAGACTCAGAATAGCTTGAGCCAACCAACCCATATGTCCCCGAAATCCTTCTCTAACAAGTTTTTTAGATTGGTCGTATATCGATCTAGATCCTCCATGGTGGCAGCCTCGCCCAGGGTGGGAGGCTCCCGTAGGAGCCCCCCGCCCAGCCTCAGGCAATCAGCTCAACCTCCCGGACTCGATACGCGCTGGTCCGGCTAGGTCTCTCAACGTATCCTACGTTGACCTTGGCCGCGGCGAGCAATTCGTCGTGGCGCTTGGTTTGGAGTCCCCATCTGGAGAGTCCCTCAGACGTGCACAAGCGCTCAAACTCTTCACTGACCTTCTTCCATTCGGCCTCGTTACTCACGTATGCAGCATGGCGCTCTGCCCCAACTCGTTCGGCTACGGCCGCATCGGCGTAGATGCCTGTTACCGTTCCATCGTACGAACCGGGTTCGTCTACTGGGAAAAACTCTGTCAATGCGTAGACCTTCATGATGTCCTCCTCGAGCTCTGGCGCTCGGTGGGGCGCCCCCGTGGAGGCGCCCCGCCCAGAGCCAGATCATAGATGGACGGTGACTTTCCACTGATTTGGGTTCTGGCCCCAAAATTCCACGCGAGCTTTTTTCGCCTCATATCCGGAGCATTCTTCGCTCAGGATCTCGCGGATTCTGCGGAGGAGGGACTTCTTTTCCGAGACGTCTTCGTCGCATGCATCCTTACTGAGGCGTACATGCGCGACATGTCCGGACTGGGTGCTGCGGTCGATGGCCTGATTTACGATTTGGTTGGCGTTCATGGCATCTCCTGTTGCATTGATGGTGCCAAGCGCTTCCGCTCACTATTACGCAGGCTTTTGCCATCGATGAGCCCCAAGTGCGAAGCTCGCTACCCGGAAGTGCGAAGCCTTCTACTCGCTTTCGTGTAATCCCATTCGCACCTTCAGCGCCCGCGCCTAGTTATCGCTAGATCTGCTGTGAGATATGTTGGCACGCCGATCGCAACAACGAAATGCGAGGAGAACGACGATGACAATCACAGCCAAGTATTCGGGGAAATGTTCAGTTTGCGGCGGCCACATCTGCGCGGGGGAGACCATCGAATGGAAGAAAGGGCAGCCGGCCCGCCACCCGGGCTGCAAGGGGACTCGCAAGCCCGCCAAAGCGGCCCCGCTCGTGGCGGCCGCCAAAGTCAAAGAGGAGCTGGCGGCCCTCAAAGCCGAACTCGCCACTCTCGTCGCTTCGGACGAGAACCGTGTCGATGGCGAGCCGCCCTGCCCCGAGGGCGCCCGCTACGTGCTTCGAGAGGGTGCACACGGCTCTGGCCAGGAGATCTACGTGCTCAGCTCGGATGGCCGTGTCTCGCTCTGGTATAGCGGCTGCTACGACGACTATCGCAGCTGTCTGTGGACGACGACGTCCGCTCGCGCAGTGCAGATTTTCACCGAATTGACAGGAGGCTCGAGTGGCATCGTTGTCGAGTATTATCGACAATGAGTAGTGATTTACGCAATAGTGCGTAATGGCCTTCCCGAAAGCGAGTAGACCATTACGCACGTGCCACATCCAATAGCCAAAACGCTCGAGGATATCGTAGGCCACCTATTGGCACGCTATCTGCAATAGAGGGAAGCATCATGACCATCGACCAGATGAACGCGAACTTCGCAGTCGACTTCGAGGTTGAGTTTTCGCATAAGGCCACCTGTTACGGCCTCAATCTGGTATCGCTGGCCAGCCTCCGAGAGGCCCTTCCGGAGTACACACGCTCGGAATTCGACGCCGGGTTGGACAGCCTTCGTGATGCAGACCTATACATGTTGCAGGCCTTCGAGGGCCGCCACGGGCAGCTGAGCGCCGAGGACCGGGACGGTGGCATCCGTGAGGTGGGCAGGCTGTTCGTGTACGTCTGCCGACGAGAAATCTGATTACCATCGTGGAGCGGGCACTTGTGATCCAGGCCCAATTTGCCCGCGTCGTCGCGCTACGTGACGAGCTGGCAGGCTGCGAGACCGTGGCCGCCCGGAAGTGCGTCGAGGAGTCCCTGCGAGCCGCCTACGCGGCCTGGGCTCGCACGGCCACCGCGAATTTGGCTTCGCCCGTGGACTGACGATTTTGCTGGACACGCAGACGGAGGCGTGCGAAGGTACTCCTCGTTCGTCATCGTTCCCCCGATGACCTCCTCAGCCCAGACCCCGCAAGGAGTCTGGGCTGACTGCTTTTGTAACACCTCTGCTCGAGCATAGTTTAAGTTTGCTTGGGCATGTCCGATAGATTGATGACCCCGGCGACTTGCGCACCCAGGCGCTGAGCCCACAGGCCAGTCTGTCATCGTGAGTCGATTGAATCGGATCTTCAGGGTCTGAAGGGTCTGAGGCGGAGTATCGAACTCTAAAGTGGCCCCGGCGTCATCTCGGGCGCGTGAAGTGGGTGCCGACATGGGCTGTGTTCGATGAGGGTGTTGTTGTCTCTCGAAGGTTCTGAAGTTTCCAGACCAGGCATTCCTCATCATGCGCTCGAATGGTCTCTCCGTTGTCCCCGCCCTCGTACCCACACAGGTGGCATTCGCCGATGTCGTGCACCCAATCGATGCACGCTTGCGCGATGTCCTCTATGAGTTCCGCCTCAGTGTGTGTCGGCTCGCAGTCAGCGAGTCCGGGAGCATACACAGGCTTAGTCGGCTCGCGACGATAGACCGTGCGCACCGATATCGCCCAAACCCACGGATTGGCATCCCATCTAGCAAACACCTGGCGCGATACAACATCTGCCGCACAATCTGCCGCACAGGTTGATCTTTCCTGGATCCGTATCGCTCTAACGCTCTCGATCAGTAGATGCGCTCTCGATGCGTGCTGAGGCATCGTTCTGGCAGGCTGCCACAATCCTTTCGTATTGGGGCTGTGTGGCAGACGCAACAGAATTCCGCCCAGTGGGGCATGTCGCCACTGCTCGCGAATCCACAACTCATCTCCCTCGCGGCCGTACGGACATCTGAAATTGTCCGACGAATCATCGGGATAATCTGGTCCGACCTCGCGCCACAGTCCAGGTTCGCCAAAGGGTGTCCCGTCATCAGGTGCGACGCCCCACATTCGCTGTAGATGGTGACGCTTAAGCGGTTGCGGGTGCACCAATCGATAGAATTGGGTGCACTCGCCATACGCTAACTTGCTGGCCTCGGTCGAGCTGAACGTTACTGGGCGGATGCGGCTCACTTGTTTCATCGGAACCTGTACTTTCTTACGGGGTCGTGCCGGCATGCATAGCATCGCCACGTCCCATTCGGCTGATTGCCTCCGTCCTGCGGGTAGGGGTTTTCGGTCCCGCATGCGCATGCTCGTGTTGCCCGATGCGCATCCGGGACTGTGTCGGGCGCTACATCAGCGGCAGGAAGCTCGACCGGCGGGACCTCGAAGGACGAAAACGCCCCTCCGCATGGTGGGTGCACCCGTCCGAATATCGCATGTTGAGTGGTGAAACCGCATCGATCACATCGATAGATCCGCATGGTCATCCTCTAAAGAACACTTGATCAGTGGCACCTTGCTCCAGTCGAGTGGTTCGGCGGGATACTCACCATGAGTATTGCATGCTGGGCACACGGCCTGTACTGGCTCATCCGAGTCGCCAAGTATGAGAGCACGCCTGAGTTTGGCCCCGCCATCGATGCGAATCCACCGAGTGTCTTGGCACATATTACAGTTCATTGCGTGCCTCCCATCAAAACGGTATCTCCTCTTCGCTGTCGAGCGGCCTGGTCTCGATTTCGTGGATGTCATCGATGGTTCGCGCCAACTCCTTCGTGAATCGTTCGATCTCCACTATCGCTACCGTGGCTCTGCGATAGGCTGCCACGAGTTCATGCGCTCTGTTTACTGAGTTGCTCAGATCACTTATGGCTTGGTTCATTGCTTTCTCCGTCGCTCTTCGTAGCGGACCTGCGTGATCGTCTCCGTCGCACCGACCTCGCGCAACGACGTCATGACTCGCTCGAGTGTGTCTGCCACCGAAAGTCCTCGGGCTCGAGCCGCATCCTTGATCGCCTCCTTGCTTGTGCTCGGCCGTACGGCTTCGGGGAACTCGAACATGCGAACGAGACCATCAGCGTTGAGGCGAATCCGCTCAACAGGAACTTCGTGGCGACCCCACACGCCCGTGTCGGTACGGATGCCTCCGTTCGCGTCGGCCCATGTCTGTAGAGCTCTCTGGACGTCATCTACAGCCATCCTCACACGTTGGAGACGAGACAACATCCACGCTGCATGCCTCTCGTCCTGGATGAGTTCTGGGAGCGCTACAACCGGGTAGTCCATCTCCGGGTTCAGTGATGGGTCGACTTGTTCGATGCTCTCTCTGGTTTCGGGGCAGAAAGCGCGAGCGGGGCAGTATCTGCACCACGCTCCCGGATTGGGTGCCAGCTTTTCATCCATGGCTCTCTGGATGTCTGCTAGCGTCGCTCGCACTTCGAGGAAGTCAGCCGGGCCGAGTACTGCAGTCTCGGCCCGCACCATGTCTTCGTCCACGAACGCAAGCATGATCCGAATCGTCTGCGCACCTATCCATGCAGCTACAGCCGTCCCCAGAAACCGCATCTGCATGTTGTGCTCGATCGCCTCTGTGCCTTCGACCTGTCCAGTTTTCCAATCGATGACAGTGGGGCATGAGTCCCCGAGCACCAGATCTGCTGCGCCAGACCATTCGCCCGGCTCAAGGAATTCGAACACCTTGCGTGGGTCTTTGCCCGGGTGTAGCCGTGCACTGTGAGTTCTCGGATCGTAGATGACTGGATTCTCCACGCTCAGGATGGGTTGCGACAGGAACGGCGCCATCTCGCGTTCCCACGCGGCGATCCAGTTACGGACTGTCTTCATGCTCTCCTTGAGAGAGATGCTCATGTCCTTTGCGATCTGATCAGGCCGCCGCGCCATACTGTTCGCTCGGTCGGCAGCGTAGGCGTGGAAGAGGCGTCCCATGCTCGCCTCCTCCGATGCCTCGCTGTCGTCCGCGGGCCAGACCGCATCTGGAGACCAGAATGCCCAGACGCAATGAACTGCGATGTGGAGCCGGGAAGCTGTCGGGCGATGTTGGCGTAGTTCAGTCGATGTCGTCGATGTCATCGTAGGCTCATGCCAGGACACAGATATCGACATGCGCCGCAAAGTTACTGCTGCGCCCAGTACTATTGCTGTATTATCAAGTACGAGATCTCCGGGTACATCCAGTTGCATCAACAGTGATCCGTCTGCGGAGAATGTGCGACCAAACGAGGCTTTCCCGGTCCCACATGCAATTGCAGAAATCGGATTCGGAATGCTGATGATGCGCTGCTTGACAACGCCTTCTGTCGCTCGCTCGATAACGCTGTTTGCCACTTGCGAGAATGCGGGTACTTCGAAGTGCAATTCCGCAAGCAGTCTGTTCTCAATGAGAATGGAGTCAACGTTAGGCATGTGGCCGGAATAGATCCGTATCAATCCAGCGTCATGCCTTGCGCCGAGTGCAGTCAGGTTTCTGACTTGTTTACACGCTGCAAGCCGTTCGGCATCTATCATTCGAATCCCTCCCGGATTGGATCATGATCCGCCCCGTCCACCACCTCATTCTCTGTCGGCACGCGTGGGCGTTCTGTCGAGTAATGGACCGGCTTGAACGAGCCGCCCCGTTGCTCCTGCACGTCCTGCACGACGCCGTCCTGATCGACGGTCACCGTCTCGGGTTGCGGGTCCTCCGTACCCAGCATTTCCGCCGCGCTGGGCTGCGCAGGCGGGAGCGCCGCGGCCTGGAGGGCCTCGGATAACGGGACGAGTCCTCGGTCGTTCTGGCGGGTCGCCATGTTGCCCTGCGCCTCGTCCGAGTGGGAGAGCGCCATGGCCACCGATTCAGCCACCTCCGGCTCGACAGGGAGATACTTCACCAGTCTTCTCACAGCGGTTTTCCTGCTCATCTCGTCGGGCCAGTCGGCCCATGGCCCCGATTGCGCCGCAGAGCACGCCCGGATGGCCTCGAGGTCGCCACGCGTGCAGATCTCGACCTGCTTGCACCCATCCTTGAAGGTGGCGATCGCGTAGGAGGCGATGATTTGTCCTCTGTCTTCCATGCCCAGATACGGCACATGCTCAATTTTGGAGTCAGTCCCATAACGGACGTCGAACACAGGATCCTTCTCACGTACGACGTGAGCCTCGATACTTGCGATCAACTTGGAGCGTCGCGCGATGTCGAGCAGCCCGCGATATCCAGGGTCGAAGGAGCATTCCCATCGGTGCGGCGTGACCTTCTTGTTCTGTCGCGGGACGAGATATCCGCGACCGTTCACGCCACCCGGAGTGATGCCTAGCGCCGCCGCGTCCATGAGCGCCTTCAGCACGCTCTCGGGCGTGCACTCACCAAGGCGGGGTTGACGACTCGCCGCCAGGCACGCCAGGCGGATCATCTCCACTGGATTCACCTGCTTCGAGGCCACATCGTTCAACCGGTCGATGTTCGCCATCAACCAATCTTTCAACGTTGCCGGCCGGGTTTGCTGTTTCCGCTGACTCGGTGGCGTTGGCGATGGGGGATTCGGAGAACTCTGACGTTGCTGTGCCATTGAGGATTTCCCTTCGTAGATGGTCTCTGAACTTGGCGATCACTTCGTCGATCGAGTGCTCGCCTGCAACGATGCACCTGCCGTCCACGCTTATATCACACATAAACACCGGTTCTTGCACTTGGACGAGCGATAGGTCAAAGTATGACATACTGCAGAACAACTCAGTCGTTGTGTTCCCGACGGCGATGAGTTCGGCCCTCGCTCGAGTATAGAGTTCCTTGACATCATAATCCATTGTCATCTCCTTTCAATGCGTGAGCCCAATAGAAGAGGATGAGCCGCTTGGCTCGCAACAGCTGATGGCCCTTGCGGTGCGGACCTCGTATGCGCCATTCGACATGGCCGAGAAACTCGGCCATCCTTTCGGGAGTGGCAACAAATCGGCCATCGGTCGTCGGCCACCACCAGAGGCCACACCAGTCGCAGCACGCAATGGTCTGCCCAGCAACCGTTTCGGGATGCAGTCGACCATCACAATGTCTCGCTCCTCGCGGACACGGGCCGATGTCGAGGCGATCATCAACCAGATTGAGCGGTTTGAGCATCACAGTGTCCCTCCGAGTTTGACGATGGCCAGATTGATCTCGGCGCGTAGGGCCGCTGACCCAGTGGCGAACGATTCATTCGCGCTGAGTCTGGCGCTCCGGTAGAGCGCGAGAGCCTCCTCCCTTTTCCCATCGTCGGCCAGGAGTTTGGCTCGACGGGCCTTGTCCCATGCCATCGAATAGAAGTCGGAGAGGCGTGAATTGACCTGTGTAGGCCTGGTGACTGGAGGCTGTTTCATTTGCGTTCCATCTTGATCGATCGATTGCAGATGCGGGCGCCCCATGTGATGACTTTGCCGTCATGATCGAGGTCGACTCCCGAATCTGCAGTGAAGTGTGCATCGGCTTCGCTTGGCCTCCACTCTCTAGCTTGTAGCGATAAGATTTGCTGCGCCTGCTCCTCCACACACTCGAGGAGAGCCTTGATGCACGCCTCAATGGGAGCGCTGGCGTCTACACCAAGATCGACGCAGTGCTGCCATGCGGCTCGAGCCGCATCTAGTTTGGATTGCACGGTCATTCTCCTTTCTTAGTCTCGTCATCATCGCACCATCTCTCCCACGGACAGCCGTGGCATTTCGACCGAACCAATGTGCCCAGCGCACATCCCCGCTTAGGCATATTGATCCACTTCCGAAGCGCCCAGCGCAGGAGCGGCAATGAGAGCATCACCGCCACTCCTGTGCCAAACCAATAGAGAAGAAACATCGTCAGTTAGTCCAATGAATGGACCACATGGATCCAGTGAATCTCGGCCCCCTCGGGAAGAGTGATGACTCCTTCGGGGAGACGAGGGCCAACGTACTGGTAGACCAGTAGCTCATCCCCATGCTCTAATTTCACCGACACTCGGTTGAAGGGAACTGGGAAGGCCAGTGACTCAGATGCCAGTTTGGCAGTTTGGTCATGACCGATGGCCGGGAGGGCATCCCTGGCTAGCTCTCGTGCTCGCTCCACGGACACCTCCTCCCACCGGATGGTTCCCCGGGAGACATTACACATTCCGAGCGTAAACACATTGCACACGTATCGTTTCATTGTCTTCTTCCTTTCTACCATTGCATCGATGAGCTATTCGATAGGCTTCCGCCGGCATCGCCTCGAGTAGGCCGACGACGCGTCCCTGAGGGGAGATGGCGATCACGGCGCACCTTCCCGAGCGAAGCGGAAAGACGTCGAAGTGCGGCGCGTGAGGTTGCTGTGCAGGCGGTGCGATGCCGATCAATGTTCGTGAGAATCTACTCATCCTCATCCTCCTCATCCTGCTCCGTCTCCTGTATCCACTCGTCGACCCGCTCACCATACGGGTCATACTCTTCCTCATCCATGTTCCTCATTTTGAGGTCATCGGCATCAAGGGCAGTTGCATGGGATCGCCGCAAGTATGCATCCCCGGCGGCTGATCGGCCGTGTGAATCCACGGTGCTGGTATGGACAGCTCCAGAGCGTCCCGTACCTACGTTCTCCGTGCAAAAGCCCTTGATGCCGATGACTTGGCTCATGCCCAGGACAATGCGCTCGCCAGTGCCTGCCGTACTCGAGCACTCGCGCACGCTTGCTGTATCTGCTCCGGTCCAGGTCCCTCTGGACGAACGTCATTGGGGACTAGCAATCCACAGACTACTGCAGACCATTGATCCATCAGCAATGCGATAAACTCATTGTCGACGATGGATGCAACTGGAATCGCTGTCGGAAGCGCTCGCGTAATCAAACGGGCCTGTTTCCCGCATACTCTGTCGGCCTCTTCTGCCAGCTCGTCTGCCTGCGCGAGAAACTTCCGTACCATCTCTATTCGTGAACTCGCCATGGGTGCCACCTTCGGGATCAACTGTTACCCTGGGGTAAAACCGGAGTCAAGCAATCATTGACTTTTTTTTGACCCAAGGTAAAAGTGGCTCCATGGACGACGACAGAAAAGGAGCGGCCCGTTGGCGAGCGGCGTTCGTGACCTGGAAGGAGGAGGAGGGGGTTTCGCTGACCCAACTGGCCGGCGATTTGGGGGTCTCGGTGGCCACGGTATGTAGGTGGGAGTCGGGCTCACGCATACCATCGAAAGAAAATCGGGACATCATCCAACAGCGGTCGAAGGGAGCGGTCCGAGCTCTACTGATCCCACTCAGACAACATCAAATAAAATGGGGGACCAGGTGACAGATCAAAACAAGGAGAGACTCCTCGCTGTCGGTGCACTTGCCGTCGCTCTGCTCATCGTATTTCTCATGTGGAAGGGAGCGCATGCACTTAACTGTATGGACCGGAAGTGCCCAATCGGTGAACCCATCTCCGAGCGGGGCGAGTGTTGGTGTTGGATACGAGCCGAGAGGGTACCATGGACCCAAAAGTGAAAGTGAGACGTCTATGCGAGGCGGCTCGTGCCGTCCTGTTCAATACTCCATGGCAGAGTTCGAATATCTATTTTTCTGAACTGAACGATGCTCTCCGCGCACTCGACACGCTTCCGCGAAAAGGATATGTTGAGGTGGTTAACTACGAGTCACCCGAGGTGCTGTGCATGAGGGAGGAGAAGCCATGAGCGAGGCGGACCTCATATCCGAATCATGCCTCGCATCCGCGTAAAGCCCGGCCACTTCCGCTATGTCTGCGATGCCTGCGGGCGCAAGGCGGACGAGTGGGTTGCGGGGTGGCGCGATCCGCCAGTGCCGCTCTTCCCTTATGAAAACTCATTGATTGGAAAGCTCGCGTGCTCGGATGCATGTGAAGCCCTGTTACGAAAAAGTCAGAAAGGAGCCAAATGAAAGAGGAATCAGTTGGGCCGCGTGACTTCGCGCGGGAACTAGCAACGATGGCCGACGGGCAGTTCAATGCCATCCTGAGCGCCGAACAGCAGAAACTCGTTGCTTCGCTGCAGGATCAAGCGCTCGCCAAGGGAGATTCGGGAAAGGAGAAGGGGTCAATCACCATCACAATCAAATACGATGTGAGCGCCAAGGGGCATGTGTTTATCAGTCCGACGCTCAAGGTCACATGCCCCAAGCCGACGGTCGGGGCCACCGTCAGATTCGTGGACAAGAATGGCAATCTGACCAACGAAGACACACGGCAACAGAAGTTGCCGCTTAGAGAAGTTGCAGCACCACCAATTCGAGACCTGAAGTAGGAGGATACAATGAGTGATGATGAGGACGGCAGAGCAGCAATCGTGAGTCTATTTACTCTATTTGCTCAAGCACAGAGAGGACTTCTTGAGCCGAAGCTCGTGGACATCAAGGATCCAAACAATCCAACGGTATCGTGCCAGATACTGCTTACCCCAAGCTTCGACGGTCAGGGTCAGCAGGCCATGACTGTACACGCGGTGAAGAGCTTTCTGGATGAGTATCGGGTCGCCCCAGAAGCAGTCGAAGGCACTGCGCGACTGCACGATCTGAACTCCTTCATCGCGCATGTCAATCGATTCAAGGAGTCCGGATCATCACTGTTCATGGATGCGGGCACGAACAGCAATAGTCCAACACTGATCGCAGTGTTCGACTACAGCCCAAATCGAGAACAGCCACGCTGGGGAACACATGTCGCGAAGTACGTGTTCCCGTTGAGCGACGAGTGGATTGCTTGGATGGAGGCCAACGGCAGGCTCATGTCACAAGCCAAGTTTGCGGACTTCGTCGAGGATCGACTCATGGACGTCATCGACCCTAGCACCGATGGCCCCAACGGCGGCCCTGGTGAACTCGGCGCTCTTCTCGCGCAAGCGACGGGCATCGTCTACGCGACACCGCTCAAGCTTCTCGAGCTGTCTCGAGGGCTCATGCTGAGGGTCGAGCACACGGTCGGAGAGGTGCGCAATCTGGCAACCGGAGAGGCGCAACTCATGTTCACTGAGCAGCACACGGATGCTCAGGGGCAGCCATTGAGGATGCCGACAGGATTGGTAATAGGCATCCCTGTGTTTAAAAATGGTGACCGACATCGCATCCCGGCCAGGCTGCGATACCGCAAGGACGGCACGAAGCTCGTCTTCTGGTACGAGCTCTACCGGGCGTCGAGTGTGTTTGACTTCGCCATTCGTGATGCCTGCGAGGTGGCCAGGGCAGCGACGTCGCTCCCGCTCTACATGGGGACGCCGGAGGACTAAGCGACCCCTGGCCGAGGATATGGCCGAGGATATCCGCAGCCAATTTTGGCTTCGATCCGGCAGCTGCGCACTTTTCGTTACAGTGTGGCTGCCGGATTGCCCTTGCCAGAACTGTCAGACGCATAGTAAGTCATTTGTCCAACATGTTAGAAAAAGAGAGAGATGCTCTCATGGGCACAGCGAGAATATCGTTTCGGACTGATGCGGATGTGCTCGTACGCATCAAGAAACTCGGGGCATTACTCGACTCCAAACTGGCTGGGGCGCCCAAATTCACAATGTCTGGCGCATTAAGAATAGCGTTATTGCGGGGAATGGAAGTGATTGAGAAAGAACTGTCTCACATCCGGAAGTGAGTGCCCGATGAGCTGGTTTCGACTGGACGATCAAGGGGCATTTCATGCCAAGGTTGTTGGGGCGGGAAACGAAGCATACGGCGCATGGTGCCGTGCCGGGCAATGGTGTTCGCAGCATCTAACTGACGGGATAATTCCAGTATCGGTGGCGCGGACTATAGCCCCCATGAGAGTGTGGGAGAGGCTCTGTCACACAAATTTGTTGGAAAAAGTTTCGGCCGAGACCCTCGCGATCCACGACTTCTTGGATTGGAATCCGACGGCAGAAAGTGTGAAAGCTGAGAGGGCACGTAAAGCCAAAAACACGTCAGATCATCGATCTCGTAACCGGGGATGTAACCGGTTACATGACCGGTTAGTAACCGGAGCTGTAACCGGTAAGTCACCGGTGAGAAATCACGGTCCCGATCCCGATCCCGATCCCGATCCAGAAGAGAAAAGAGATCCCTGTGGTAGCTTCGGGTTAGGGGGTGCAGGGGGGGCACAGGGTTCGCTCGCCCTGACGGGCGAGCCCCCCAACGGACCCAAGCAGGCGAAGGCGAAGGCGTGTGCACGCAGGACGCAGGTGCCTCACGACTTCGCGCCAAATGCTGGTCACGACTCTCTCGCCAAAGAGCTTGGACTCGATCTCGCCGACGAGACTCCAAAGTTCATTGAACACCACAGCGGCAAGGGAACGTTGATGGCTGACTGGAATATGGCTTTCCGAACGTGGCTTCGGAATGCGCCAGGGTTCGCTCGCAGCAAGCCAGCCGATCGAGCCAATCTCATGCGTCAAATGGATGATCACATCGCGGAACTCGAAGAAGAAGAAAGGCAGGCAGCATGCTCAAATCAGAAGTAGGCAAGTTGGTGCAGATGCTCATGGCGGCATATCCCAATTCGAAAGCCGACCCAAAGACGGCAGCTGTGTACGAGATGGCATTGACAGATCTGGACTTGGTGAAGGCGCAACGAGCCGTCTTGCGTTTGCTCTCGACAACCAAGTTTCTGCCTACCATTTCCGAAATCCGAGAAGCGGCCACAGCACTCGACATCGGACCTCGTCGCTCGGGAGCAGAAGCGTGGTGTGATGTGATGAAACAGATCGACGATGAAGGCGCCTACGGTACGCCGTCGTTCGACGATCCAATCGTCGCTGACATCGTGAAACAATGGGGATGGCGACGCCTATGCTTCGAAGGTTCTCTCGAGTCTGACCGTGCACGCTTTATCGAGACGTACGAAGCAATTGCGAGTCGACGACGGGAAGATGCTGTATCTGGCATCCCGCTTCCTCCGCCCAAGTATCCACCAAAGCAACAACAACTTCCTGAACCTGTTTCACCAAAGACTCCGCCGCAATTGGGAGAAGCTGCCGTGAAGTTCAGTTCTGAAGTGGCTCAAATTGGCAAGAGTCCTGTTCGGGACTTCGTCCCCAGCTCCGACGAGGAGTTGGCCGAGAAAGCGCGCAAGGACAGGGATAGGCTGCTTAAGGAATTTGGAGACAAGTGATATTGACCGGGAGGACGACGATGAACATCGAGGCAAAGAAGGAAGAACTCAAAGAACGGGACCTGTTGTGTTTAGTGTGCAAATGCGCAAAGCTCTACAATGTAACCGTCGATGAGATACTCGGCCGACGACGGCTGCATCGCATTTGCCATGCCCGCCACGTCATTTGGGCGACGCTCTACAACCGGGGTCATTGGAGTCTGCCGCAACTCGGCTTACTATTCGAGCGTGACCACACGACCATTCTGAACGGCGTCAATCGTATCTCCGGAGAAGAGATTGACGCCATCGATCCGCCCCCCCCTGACTCTCAACCCGCAGTACTCGCATCATGAGCGCCATATCCAAGATCGAATGGACGGACGCAACGTGGAACCCAGTTCGCGGCTGCGCGATGGTTTCCGCCGGATGCGAGCATTGCTACGCGATGCGGCAGGCGCATCGATTCTCCGGCAAGGGGCAACCATACGAAGGACTCACTCGATTGGATATGCGTTGGGTGGGCCGTGCCCGCTTCGTTCCCGAGATGCTGCCTGTTCCGATGCGATGGGAGTCTCCTAGGCGAATCTTCGTTAACTCGATGAGTGATCTGTTCCACGGGGACATCACGAATCGACAGATCAGCGCTGTGTTCGCTGTGATGGCTGCATGTCCGCAACATACATTCATCGTCCTCACCAAACGCCCAAACGGAATGAATCGATGGTACGAGTTGCACCCGTTCGGCGGATACGCTTCGAAGGCAGTGCTCGATTACCGGAAGGAATTCACTGACAGACAGTTGGATCGATTGACTCACGTTGGGTCATGGCCGCTCCCGAATGTATGGCTGGGTGTGAGTTGTGAAGATCAGTCAATGCTAGCGAAGCGCGTCTTGCCCCTTTTGCAAACGCCAGCAGCGATCCGCTGGGTGAGCTTGGAGCCACTACTTGCACCAATTAGATTCATTGCTAATCGATTCGATCCATTGGTTGGGATGGATATTGAGCGTCCCAACATCAGATCGAAGATCGATTGGGTTGTGGTCGGCGCTGAGAGCGGCCCAGGCGCGCGCCCAATGAACGAAGACTGGGTGCGCAGTATCCGAGATGAGTGCAAGGAGGTCGGCACCCCATTCTTTTACAAGCAGAAACTCGAGAACGGTCGCAAGGTTTCCTTGCCGTTCCTAGATGGTTTGCGCTATGCGGAGTATCCAGGAGGACACAGATGAACACTGAGAGTTCACAGATAGCAATTGCGGAGGAGTGTGAGCGAATCAAGAGCATGCTCCTCGAGAAGAATGCATCGTACGGGAATAGTGCACTCGAGCCGATACACGTCTTCGCGCCTAAGGCGGATGCACAGGCCGGGATCCGCTTTCGTCTAGACGACAAGCTTACGAGAATCGCAAAGGGCGATGGTCGCTTCGACGAAGACACCATCGGCGACATCATCGGGTATCTCGTCCTGCTTCACATCGCAGAGCGAGCATCTCCGGTCACCGAGACAGCTGCCCAATGTCCGCCCGTAGCGAGCAATCACGATGACGAGGTGGAGGTTCTCCACGAAGAGATAGAGCGGTTGACGAATACACTGCACACGGCCGAATCTAATGCAGGGTTCCTTCTGCAATCGCGCAACTCGGAGATCGAGAGACTGAAACAGGATTTAGATCAAGCCAACCAATTCACTGCATCCGCCAATGCAGCGGCCTTCTCGATGAAGAAGAAGCTCGATGAACAGTTGAAAGCAGAAAAGGAATTGCAGCGGAAAGCCTGCGAGGACTGTCAGCGGGAATGCGATGAGGCACGCAAGGAGCGTGATGAAGCTCGTGCAGCCATCGCCGAGTTGCACTCGCAAGCGTCGGTGAAGATAACGTCGCTTGAAGCGTGTGCGTCTAAGCTCGAAGCGGAGCGGGATGAAGCTATTGTGCAGCGCGATGCATTCCGCAACAATACTGCACTGGAGAAGGCAGTCTCAGAGCGCAACGATGCATGGGTGCAGCTAAATGAACTAAGCGCGTCGCTCGTGAAGGCAATCGCACAGGAGAAGCACATCTCCGAGGACTACAATTCATGTTTCCGCCGCATCGTCCGAGAGCGCGACATCGCAATCAAAGAACGCAATGCTCTCATCCAGAAAGCACATACTGAACAAGAGCAAGTACAAGAGTGCATCATGAGAGCCGAACGAGCCGAGCTGAGAGCAGCCAATGCAGAGCGACGATTCGCAGAGGCACAGGCAAGCATCAAAGTATTGAAGCAAGATACTGACAGCTCCATGGGGCCCTAATGAAAACAAGTATCATTGGGATTGACGGCGGATTCAGTTCGGTCGGCTGGGCAGTGCTCGAGTTGACTGCAACCACCGAAACCGAAACGCTCGTCAACATGGGCGTGATTCGAACAGCAAAATCAGACAAGAAACTCAACGTGCTGAGTTCGTCGGACAGCTTCCGACGATGCCAGGAAATCGCCGTGGTGCTCGGCAAGGTGCTTGACCTGTACAGCCCCCGGGTGGTGGCGATCGAATCGCTCAGCCTCCCCCGCAACGCCGGAGTGAGCGCCAAGATTGGCATGGGCTACGGCGTCCTAGCGGCCCTCCTAAGCGCTCGGAGCCTGCCGATGGCCCAGGTGTCACCCCAAGGGGTCAAGAAGACTCTGGCGGGCTCCCAGAGCGCAAGCAAGGCATGTGTCCAGGAGGCACTCGCGAAGAGGTTCGGGTCCCCATTTCAGAAAAGACTGGAAGAATTTAACAAGACTGTAAGGGAACACCCGGCGGATGCCCTCGCAGTGGCGGTTGCAGCCCTCACTTCTGAGGTGGTCAAGCTCGCTCGGAGTATGGCCGCGTGATGTCCGCCGCCCTTGCAAGCGCCCCCCTTGGCGCCCGCCTCCGCCCTTATCGCTCCGCTCGGGGCGCTGCTGCCCTCGGGCGGGGCCATGTGCCTGCCCAAATCGGCCGGTGGAAGATGCGTGTCGATTGCAAGGCCGGTAATTGGACCGGATATGCAATAAGAAAAGCAGATGGCACCTGGCAGATGTCTGTAACCATAAACGGAGAGATGCGTGTAGTGCGAGTCTACCCGACCCTGCAAAGACAGAACGTGAAGAGGATTATCAATGAAAGAAAAGGGTAAAGTAGTAGAAGGTATCTGGTCCGGGCCGGCACCCATCTGCCCGCTCTGTCACCAGAGACAAGACATTCATCACAATGCGCTAAGTTGTATGCAACGCCAGATTGATGGGATGGCCGAGAGTATTAATAAGATGCGCGAAGTTATAACTGCGAATGTTCTAGTGATAACTACGCTTGACCAGCGCATCGCGTTGCTCTCGGCCGATCTCGACGACGAGCGGGACCGGGCAGAAAAAAGAGTGGCACTCAGCGAAAGTGGTTGAAATCTCTTGCACCCTCCCGGGGTCGCGTGGTAGGCCGGGAGAGTGAGCAAAAAAGCTGGACCCATACGAACCACGCAGAAGAATCTTCGGCTCGCACCAGATGAGATGCGCAGAGCCGAGAAGGTTATGAACCATTACGGATTGGACCTTCAGGCTCTTCTTCGAATGCTCGTTAAGCAGGAGCATGATAGGCTTTTCTCACATGGCAAGGAGGCAAGGTGAAGGTGAAGAAGAAGAAGAAGAAGGAGGAGGAAAAGGAGAAGGAGACGGGCACAGTTGTTCGTGTGCGGGCTGTGCGAGTGGAGATTGCAAAGCCTCTCGACATCCAGTGGCGAGAGCTGGACGATCTGTTGCGAGATAGACGAGCCGTAATGCATCGGCTGCTCAATGCAGGCGTGCTTCACATTGCTTCTCAGCGCTGGGCCGGGAATGAGAAACCGCGCGCGCTTGAAGCCATCAAGGCAGAATTGTCGTCTTGGCAAACGTGGTGCGCTGAGATGGGCGCCAAGACGAAGGATGAGAAAGAACGCATCAGACACGAACGTAGAGCGACGATGACATTGGCGTCGTCAATCACAGATGCACTGCAACAGCGGTGCGTTGACGCAGATCAACGGTGGCGCAAAAACAAGGGCAACGCCAGATTGCCTACCGCAAAACGTGGGGCTCCAATCTTCATCCGTGATGGTGGTTGGACGCTTGAGTCGGACAAGAACGGTTGGATCCTGTCGATGAGACTTGAGGGTGTCACCCCAACGAATCATCGTCCAGGCAAGGTCCGCGTCGCTTTGCGACCGTCATCCGGAAAGCATCATGGCATTCTGCAACAGATGGTGAAAGGCTCAGTCAAGATAGGCAATTGCCAAGTTGTACTCGATGAGTCGACTGGCAAATGGTACGCCATCCTAGCGTTCACTGAGGAGTTGAATCGAGCGGCCCCACCACGAGACGGTACCAAGACACTTATCGTCCATAGAGGGCAACGCAACTTTATGTATGCCCTGTGCACCGACGGGCGAACGCGTATATTGCGCGGCAACAAGTTTGCGGCTCAACGATTGCATCTGAAGAGGAGAGCGGAGGCTTTCAAGCGTGTGTCAGCGTTCGAGCGTGGTGCCGGAGCCAAGGGGCATGGCACCAGACGACGGTACGAAACTCATGATGCTTTGGATCGGAAGCTCAAACGAGTCGTTCATACATATTGTCAGACTTCGGCTGCCTGGGTGTTCAAGGCCGCCAAGGATCTTGGCTGTGGACGCATCCTCATCGAGGACTATGGCGGTATAGAACAGAGCGACGAACGAGCTGAGCGCAGATTCTTGGATCACTTCCCGTACTACCAACTGGGGACGGCAATCAAGTGGGTCTGCAAGCGAGAGCAACTGGAGCTGTTGGAAGGTCCGGCAGCATTCATCTCGCAAACGTGTCCACGATGCAAGCATCAGGATGCTCGTCAACACAACACCCGAACCGGAGTGTTCCATTGCATCAACCCAGACTGCGGATTCGACCGACCAGCAGACTGGGTAGCAGCATTCAATCAAGGTATCGCTTTTGGCATTGACATGAGTGAGATAAAGAAGATACTTGCTGCTCAAGAGAGGGTAGCGGCCGAAATCAAAAAGAAGGCAAAGGCGGCATGACGAGCAGGGCCGCGAATGCAGTTGTGATGGGTGTGCTGCCGCGACTCCGCGCGGCAAACGCGAGACCACGTTACGTGCTCGCGAACCTGGGGACACTCAGGACGATGGGGGATGCCCCATCAGCACCATGACCGCCCACCACACCTGCATTCGCGGCCCTTCTGCGTTTGGCAAAAGGAGATAACATGTCATTCAACATGAAAGAGGCCACCCTGGAGCAAATCGTCGCTGAGGCTCTCGCTCTGAGAGCTAAAGCAGAGCGGTCGGCCGCTGAATATCTGGCGTTTCTGTATCAGTTCGAGTTGGAGCGTGAGGACCTGTGGAAGACTGCAGGTGTTGCAACCTACAGTCAATTCCTGAATTCGCATTCGCTGGTGAATACGTCGAGATACGACGTGTTCCGTAAAGGTGTGGAGAAGCTGGGCAGTGTGGCTCAGGCTATCGAGATAGGCGAGCCATCCACTGCAGAGGCAGGCAAGATCAAGGACCCCCTTGCTGTGCCAGTGTTTGAGGGGATCACGAAAGCGTGGATAGATATTCACGATGGCACCGTCCCAAGTGAACAGACGGCAGAGTGCCATCGCGCGCAGGCCGAACCAAAGAAGTCTCCAGTGTTCTTCCGGCAGTCAGAACTTCATGAGTTGCGCGCAAAAGTGCAACAGTTGGCAGCCAGGAACAGGCAGCTGGAAGCCGACTTGAGAACGAAGCAAAAGACGATATACGAACTGCAAGCCAAGCTGGAAGGAATAGCTGCCAAGAAGGCTGCCAAGAGAGCGGCGCGAGTCGAAAATTCAGAAGGCGCGAGCGTCTAGCAATTTGGATTCGGAATGCGGGCGTGGATGGAGACCCGCTCGCAATCCGGGCCGCAGGTCCTTGAAATCATTGTGTCTGTGGAGGGGCTCTCGCAGTGGGTGCCCAGAAGGTCATGGTGTTGGAGGTCTGAGACCGGCGCGGTACCGATCGAGTCGCGCCACCTCGCAGTGGGTCTCGCAGTGGGTGCCCAGAAGGTCATGGTGTTGGAGGAGTGGTCTGCGAGGCATCCGCTCATCCTCGCAGTGGGTGCCCAGAAGGTCATGGTGTTGGAGGGATAACAGCGATCTCTCGAGAAAACAAGCTCCGAGGCTCGCAGTGGGTGCCCAGAAGGTCATGGTGTTGGAGTCGCCTGCCTCACCAGCTCGTTGTAGGCCTCGAGACTCGCAGTGGGTGCCCAGAAGGTCATGGTGTTGGAGGGATGGGCGAGCAAGTGCAGCTGATCGACTCGAGGGCTCGCAGTGGGTGCCCAGAAGGTCATGGTGTTGGAGGGCATGCTCTCGCGCGTACAGCTCGCAGTGGGTGCCCAGAAGGTCATGGTGTTGGAGAGGCAGTGAGGCGGTCGATCTCGCAGTGGGTGCCCAGAAGGTCATGGTGTTGGAGGTGAGACGTCACAGCCCGATGATGGGCTCTCAGTTTG